>Ga0222712_10000655_pt1 | contig 44519 bp, 41 predicted proteins | sample C33_657DmetaG_FD_165043 | JGI IMG/M metagenome (GOLD analysis project Ga0222712, IMG submission 165043) | Estuarine water microbial communities from San Francisco Bay, California, United States - C33_657D | ecosystem: Environmental > Aquatic > Marine > Unclassified | place: USA: California... | reverse complement strand
ACGGGTGAAAATTAGTTCATTATTAACTTTGTGAAATCATTTTTATACTTATCTTCGTTCCAAATTCCCCCCAAATTTTAAGGCTATATTACAGTCAAAAATAAACCGCAGATTACCAGCCATTTTATACATAATTTGAACTGTTATTTTTATATTTGTAATAATTAATAATCTTAAGTCTATACATGTGACTTAGAATGGCCATGCCATATTAAAAATCCAAAAATTCAAGATATGAATTTATTCAAAAGTGCTTTATTATGCCTATGTTTCTTGCTCCTTTCAAGTACAATAGTACTGGCCCAAAATGCTGGTAACTTATTGGCAGGCAAGGACTTATCCACTATTAAAGTGGATGCCCTTACCGATGCAGAACTTACCCAAATTCAAGCGCAATTAAAACAATCAGGTGTTAGTATTGATATGGTAGAGTCTCAGGCCATTGCCAAAGGGATGTCTCCAGCTGAGTTCGCTAAGTTGAAAGCTAGGTTGGCTAATGTCAAAGGTGGATCTAAAAGCACATCTCCATTATCCAAAAAAACAGTCAAAAAAACGACCGATAATACTCAGGATAGCACAGAGCAAGACTTTTTCATTGAATCCAAAATCAATCCATTGATTTATGGTTCTGAACTTTTTGCGAATAGCCAGGGTTTTAAAAACAATGAAAATGTGGCCACCCCGCTTAATTACGAGGTAGGAACCAACGATGTGCTAAAATTAGTCGTGTATGGTGTACAGGAATACAGTGCAGATTTAGATGTAAGCAAGGAAGGAACGGTATTGATAGAAAATGTGGGTCGCATTAAAGTGGCTGGATTGTCTATTGAAGCTGCTACTACTAGGATTAAGCAACAAATGGGCAACACAGCTTATCCAAGTTTAAGGTCTGGTGAATCAAAAATGGCTTTAACCGTTGGTGATACTAGAACCATCCAAGTCACTATTATTGGTGCACAAAGAAGCGGCAATTACAATGTATCTTCTTTATCCAATGTGCTAAGTGCTTTGACCATGGCGGGTGGTCCAAGTGAAATTGGATCCTACAGGGCGATTGAATTGATTCGTGATAATAAAGTGGTCAAAACATTTGACCTATATGCATTTATGCAAAACGGGGATCAGTCACAAAACATGGGCTTAAAGGACCGAGATGTGATTAAAGTGCCTCCTTATAAAGGCAGGATCGAGATTAAGGGTCAAGTAAAACGTCCAGGTATTTTTGAGTTAAACGCCACAGAAAATTTCAAACAGTTTTTACAATATGCAGGTGGTTTTGATGATACAGCGTATACAGCATGGGTGAAAGTGATTCAAAAAAATGAAAAAGAAAAAGCAGTAAAAGATTTAGCACAAAATCAATTTACAAGCTACCAACCACAGGGTGGTGATATCATACAAGTGTCTAAAATTTTAGATCGCTTCCAGAACAGGGTTAAGTTAACTGGCGCTGTATTCAGACCAGATGTGTATGAATTAACAGAAGGGATGCGAATTAGTGATTTAGTTCAAAGAGCAGATGGTTTAAGAGAAGATGCTTTTATCGGTAGAGCACAACTTATAAGATTAAAACCAAATTTATTAAAGGAATTGGTGACTATAAATTTATCTAAGGCTTTGCAAAAAGACCCTAAAGAAAATATATTTTTACAAAGAGAAGATGAATTATACGTTAATTCGATTGTTGATTTAAGAGATTCATTAACAGTGGATTTATTAGGGGAAGTAAGAAGCCAGGGCCGTTTTAACTATGTAGATAGTATGACGGTGAAGGATTTGATCTTGATGGCAGGTGGTTTTAATTATGCTGCAAATAAGCAAATAGAAGTGGCAAGATTGGTTCAATATGGGGATAGAGTTACAAATAACCAAGTGGCAACCATCTTAAAAACAGAAGTGAATGGCGATTTAAGTTTTAATGCAGGACAAGAAAATTTTGTGTTACAACCCATGGATGTAGTGACCATTACTAAAAAAGTAGGCTTTACTAATCCGGAAGTTGTGAGTATTAGCGGACAAGTACAAAATGTAGGTAAGTATACTTTAAGCACACGTGTGGAAAGAGTGAGTGATATTGTAAAACGAGCTGGTGGACTAATTGGAGAAGCTTATGGAGAAGGCGCTTATATCAAAAGAAGTCGTTACAATATTGATACTTTAAAATCGGATGAATCAAAGACATCCATTGAGGAGGCTTATAACAGAAAGTTTAAAGCACAACAGGAAGCAGAAAAACAAAACATAAACACATTGTTAAATGGCAGTGATAACAAAGGCCAAACGAATATGGCAGATGTGAACGTAAAAAAGAAAAACTTAAAAGATACTTTAGATCTTTTATTTAAAGAATTAAATGAGGATACCTACCAAATTGCAATTGACATTAATAAGATCATGGAAAAGCCAGGTTCTGAATTAGACTTAGTATTAAGAGATAAGGATGAAATTATGATTCCAAAAACAGATAACCGTGTTAAAATAAGTGGCGGTGTATTAAGGCCAACGAATATTGTTTATAGAGATGGCTTAACTATTGGTGAGTGTATTAGTGCCGCAGGTGGTATCAGTGAATATGCAAAAAGAGGTAGGGCCTATGTGGTATATGCTAACGGGAAATCTTCTAGAACAAGACATTTTGGACTGTTTAGATTAAATCCATCAATCAAACCTGGTTCAGAAATCGTATTGCCAGAAACCAATGAGAAAAAGGAGAAGACAATTACCACATTCATTCAATTTACTACTGTACTTGCTCAAATTGCAAGTGCAATTGCAACCATTTCTATCTTAAACAGATAATATGACCAAAATAAGAGATGAACAACAGCAAATAGACAACGATGTAATTTCTTTAAAGGAATTGATTCAAAAAATACAGGAGTGGATTGTGTATTTAAAGACGCAGTGGAAACTCATGGTTGGTATTGCAGCCTTAGGTGGCATCATTGGATTTGTGTATGCGTCTTTTCAAAAACCAACATTCATAGCTACAGCCACTTTTGTGTTGGAGGAAGATAAAGGTGGTGGAGGATTAGGAGGTGCCATGGGACTCGCGAGTAGTTTTGGTTTTGACTTAGGTGGTGGTGGTGGTGGTTTATTCACTGGCTCAAATATTATTGAACTAATGAAAAGCCGCTTGGTGGTAGAAAAAACATTATTGAACCCAGTTCAATTCGAAGGGAAAGAAATTAGTTTAGCAGATTATTATATTCAAATAAATGAATTAAAGGAAGGATGGTCCAAAAAGCCTAAACTTGCCAATATTAATTTTCCTGTGAAAACTGGCAGAACAAAATTTAGTTTAGAACAAGATTCAATTTTGCAAACCATTTCTGCAGGGTTAATTAAAAACAATTTAACCATTGTTCAAAAAGATAAAAAAATAAGTATAATTAGTTTGATCGTAAAAACTGAAAACGAACTATTTTCTAAATTTTTTTGCGAGCAATTGCTTAAAGAAACCTCTGATTTTTATATTGAAACAAAAAGTAAAAAATCAAGATTGAATGTAGATATTTTACAAAAGCAAGCAGATAGTATAAGGGCTGAATTGAACGGTGCTATAACAGGGGTGGCTACTGCAAGTGATAATGTGTACAATTTGAACCCAGCTTACAATGTTAAAAAGACACCTGGGACTAGACGCCAGGTAGATGTGCAAGCCAACACAGCCATACTCACTCAGTTGGTTGCCCAGTTAGAATTGTCTAAAGTAAGTTTAAGAAAAGAGACTCCACTAGTACAATTAATAGACCGTCCTATTTTACCTTTAGAAAAGGAAAAGCTAAGCAAAGTAAAATCATTCTTATTATGTGGATTCTTAGCAGCTTTTTTGATGGCAATGTATATAATATTTAGGCAATTGTATAGGAAGATGATGGCGTAAAATGATCAATGTAATCCACACTAATTTGAATACTTAAAATTAATCATTCACTTGTTTGATTTTTTTATATGTTACCTGAATAGGTTGAAAAATAGGTTAAATGTTTGCTCTTGTATGCGTGATTTTTTAGAATAATAAACTAAACTCAGATGAAAGTTGTAATTCTTGCTGGAGGATTTGGGACTAGATTGGCAGAAGAAACTGATGTACGTCCAAAACCAATGGTTGAAATTGGTGGCATGCCTATACTTTGGCATATTATGAAAATTTATTCAAGCTATGGGTATAATAATTTCGTAGTTTGTTTAGGTTACAAAGGCTATGTAATTAAAGAATATTTCGCAAATTTATTTTTACATCATTCAGATGTCACAATAGATGTAAAAAATAATAAGTTAGAAGTACACAATAATTTTGCGGAAGACTGGAAAATTACTTTAGTAGAAACCGGACCAGAAACACTAACAGGCGGAAGAATAAAAAGAGTACAGAAATATATAGGTAATGAACCATTTATGTTGACCTATGGTGATGGTGTATCTAATGTAGATATTAAAAAATTGGTTGACTTCCATAAAAAAAATAACAAATTCTGTACAGTAACTTCTGTTCAACCAAGTGGACGTTTTGGGGTATTGCAAATTAATAATGAATCATTAGTTGAATCTTTTCATGAAAAAAGATCTGAAGATATTGGTTGGATAAATGGCGGCTTTTTTGTTTGCCAACCTGAGGTCTTTGATTTTATAAAAGATGGTGACAAAACTATTTGGGAAAGAGAACCTCTTGAAACTTTGGCGAAAGTTAAACAACTTGTATCCTTTAAACATCCTGGCTTTTGGAGACCTATGGATTCATTAAAGGATAAAATGGACTTAAATGAATTATGGAACTCAGGAAAAGCTGATTGGAAAATTTGGAAATAATGAATGAATTAAAAGATACTTATTTTGGAAAGCGGGTATTTATAACAGGCCATACTGGATTTAAAGGATCTTGGTTAGTTAAAATTTTATTTGATTTTGGTGCTGTTATAAAAGGTTATGCGTTAACTCCAGAAAATGAAATTAATTTATATACCAAGATAAAAGGTGACTCATTGTGTGAGTCTATTATTAATGATTTAAGAGATAGAGAAGCCTTGAAAAAAGCAGTATTAGACTTCCAGCCAGATTTCATTTTTCACTTAGCTGCTCAACCTTTGGTTAGATTATCTTATAAAATTCCTTCAGAAACATTCGAAGTGAATGCAATAGGAACTGCTAATTTATTAGATGCTATTAGATTATTAGAAAAGAAATGCAATATTGTTTTAATCACAACTGATAAGGTGTATCATAATAATGAATGGGAGCATTCATATAAAGAATCTGATAGACTTGGAGGATACGATCCTTATAGTGCAAGTAAGGCTTGTTGTGAATTAGTGATAGACTCGTATAAAAATTCATTTTTTAATTTAAGCAAATACGAACAACATCAAAAAGCAATTGCAGTTGGCCGAGCAGGCAATGTAATTGGTGGGGGTGATTGGTCAAAAGATAGGCTTATACCAGATATTGCTAAAGCATTAAATGCAAATAAGGAAGTTGTGATTAGAAATCCTAAAGCAGTTAGGCCATGGCAACATGTAATTGAGCCCTTATTTGGTTATCTAGAATTAGGGTTAAAATTAAATTCAGATCCATCAAAATATGCACAAGCATATAATTTTGGACCGAATACAAATGATGCATTAACGGTAGAAGAAATGGTTGTTAAGGCAATTAATTGTTGGGCTTCAGGAACCTATAATGTAGAAGTTGATAGTAATAATCCTCATGAGGCAGGATTATTGAAACTGGATATTACTAAAGCAACAACGGAATTAAACTGGAAGCCTGTTTTAAATGCCCAATCTGCAGTGGAACTTACCATAAATTGGTATAAAAACTATTACAATAATATTACTGCAAAGGAATTAATGGAATCAGATATTGAATATTATCAAAGTAAAATTAATGAGTAAAAACAATGAAATTTTAAAGGGAATTGACTTTAATAATTTAAATGATGAAGGTTTAAAAAAACTTTTAGTTGAAAAATTTAGTAAAAATATTAATAAAGCAATAATTCCTGGCGAGAGTTATATTCCTGTTTCAGGAAAAATAATAGACGAAGAAGATGTCCTTTGGGGGATAGAGTCAATGATGGATGCCTGGTTGACTGCAGGAAGATTTTCATTAAAATTAGAAAGAGAATTAGCAAGATATTTTGGTAGCAGATTCTCTTTTCTTGTAAACTCAGGTTCATCTGCAAATTTATTAGCATTCTATGCTTTGACTTCACCTAAGTTACTGGATAGAGCAATTAAACCAGGTGATGAGATTATAACAGTTGCTGCAGGATTTCCTACAACTATCAATCCGATGATTCAGTTCGGTTGTATTCCAGTATTTGTTGATGTTGATATTCCTTCTTATAATATTAAAGTAAAAGATATTGAAAAATCTATAACTCCTAAAACAAAAGCAATTATGCTTGCACATGCTTTGGGCAATCCATTTAACTTAAGTGTGGTAATGGCTATTGCTAAAAAGTATAATTTATGGGTTGTTGAAGATGATTGTGATTCTTTAGGGGCAACCTATGATGGTAAAAAAACGGGAACTTTTGGCGATTTAGCAACCCTTTCATTTTATCCAGCACATCATATTACTATGGGTGAAGGAGGTGCAGTATTAGTAAATAACGCATCCCTTAAAAAAATTACAGAAAGCTTTAGAGATTGGGGAAGAGATTGTTGGTGTCCTCCTGGAAAAGATAACACTTGTGGTGAAAGATATTGTCAAAAATTAGGAGACCTTCCTGATGGGTACGATCATAAATATACTTATTCTCATATTGGATTTAATTTAAAAGTGACCGATATGCAAGCTGCTGTCGGGTTAAGTCAATTAACCAAAGCAGACCATTTTGTAGCTAGAAGAAAAGAGAATCACGCAACTCTTACTGAAATGTTTAAGGAATTTGAAGAACATTTTATTTTACCAGTTGCAACTGAAAATTCAGAACCAAGTTGGTTTGGATTTATGTTAACTGTAAGAGAAGGAAGCCCAATAGATAGAAATAAACTTGTTGAATATTTAGAACAAAATAAAATTGGAACTAGATTGTTCTTTGGTGGAAACCTTTTAAAACAGCCGGCATATTATAATTTAAATTATCGTAAAATCGATGACTTGAAAAATACCGATTTGCTAATGAATAATTCATTTTGGCTTGGTGTTTGGCCTGGTTTAAATCAAATGCACTATGATTATATTATCGCAATGGTTAGACAATACATTAATAAATATTAAATAAATCTCTGTTGAATTTTAACAATAAAATATTGCAAAATGATTTAAGAGAAATTTTTGAATCAAGGAAAGATTGGTCAATGTTTACAAATTCAACAATTTTAATAACAGGTGCTAATGGATTTTTACCAGCATATTTAGTATATTTTTTTCAACATCTAAATTATACTAATCCAAATTATAATATAAAAGTAATTGGATTGGTTAGAAACGAACAAAAAGCAAAAATTTGTTTTGAAAATATTGATAATAATTTTTTAAAATTACATGTACAAGATGTCTCTCTTCCAATAACTATTGATGAAAAAGTAAATTATATAATACATGCAGCAAGTCAAGCAAGTCCAAAGTATTATGGTATTGATCCTGTCGGGACACTAAATGCAAATGTACTTGGAACAATAAATTTATTAGAGTTTGCAAAAAAAAGTAAAGTTAAGTCTTTTTTATATTTTAGTTCCGGCGAGGTCTATGGACAATTAAGTGAAGATCAAATTCCTATAAATGAAAATAGTTATGGTTATTTAGATCCAACAAACGTTAGGTCTTGTTATGCGGAAAGCAAAAGAATGGGTGAAAATATTTGCATTAGCTATTGCACACAATTTGGAATAAATATTAAAATAGTAAGACCATTTCATACTTATGGACCAGGTCTTGATTTTTTAGATGGTAGAGTTTTTGCAGACTTTGTTTCTAATGTTATAAATAAAAAAGATATTAAACTTACTAGTGATGGGGCTGCAAGAAGAGCTTTTTGTTATCTATCTGATGCAACCTCTGGTTTTATTACTATATTAATTGATGGAAAAATTGGAGAAGCTTATAATTTAGGTAATCCTAAAGAAGAGTTTAGTATTTTGGAATTAGCAAAAATTGTCACATCAATATATCCTGAATTTAATCTGAAGGTACATGTTGAAGGTAAGTTAGAGAATGGTTCAAAATATTTAAAAAGCCCTATTAATAGAAACTCACCAAAAATCGATAAAATTCAAAGTTTGGGCTGGGTGCCTAAAATTTCTGTTAAGGAGGGATTTAAACGAACTATCGATAGTTTTCTTTAAATTTATATATAATGAAGTGTTTAATTTTATGTGGTGGCCGTGGTATGGTTGACCCCAGTACCAAAAATAGGATACCTAAAGCTTTACTAAAAGTTGGGAATCGCCCTCTTGTATGGCATGTAATGAAGTTATTCAGTAGTTATGGCTTTACCGACTTTGTACTAGCACTCGGGCAAGGAAGTGAAGAGATAAAACAATATTTCATGAACAGCTTTGAACTTTTACACGATATCGAAGTAAATATTTCTGATAATAACGTCCGAAGTATGAACAAAATACCAGAAGAAAATTGGACTATTAAGCTTATTGATACTGGCAACTCTGCAAGCACAGGTGCTCGTATTTCTCGTTGTGAACGTTATTTGAAACACGACCCATTTTTCATTACTTATTCTGATGTTCTTGCTGATGTTAACATTTCCAAACTTTTAGAACACCATCAGATAAATAATAAAATGCTTACTGTCACAGGGGTATATCCTCCTTCTCGTTTCGGAACATTTTATACACAAAAAAATGAGTTAACCTATGATGCTAAAGCAAAAATTGAAATGCATGAATCTCGTATAAATGGAGGTTTTATGATTGCCAACAATAATATTTTCAGTAAGTTATCGCCAATAAGTGAATGTAATTTAGAAATTGAAATTTTTGAAAAACTTGTAGCTGAAAAACAAATAGCATTATTTGAACATGATGGTTTTTGGCAGAATGTCGATACTGAACGTGATGTAGAATTTCTCCAATCTTCATACGAAATTAATAAACGCCCATGGTTGGGTATAAACTAATAACCTATTATGATTAAAAAAGCTGTAATTGTTGTTGGACCCTCTGTTGAAGATACCGAATTTGCTTATCCGTTTTACCGATTGCAGGAAGATGGATTTTCTGTTGATACTGCTTCAAATGGGGCTTTAGATATTGTTGCAAAACATGGTTTGCCTATCAAAGTTAACGCAGATATAAAAAAGTTAAATCCAAAAGATTACGATCTACTAATTATTCCTGGAGGACTTGAGAGTCCTGACCGACTTCGCCAAATTCCCGAAATGCTACAGTTCATCCGTGATATGCATGATGCTGGTAAAGTGATAACTTCTGTATGTCATGGACCATGGGTGTTAATTTCTGCTGGAATCGTAAAGGGAAAAAAAATGACATGTTACGTCGGTTGTAAAGACGATTTGATTAATGCTGGAGCTGATTATAAGAATGTAAGTGTGATTTCTGATGGGAATATAGTAACTGCACCACACTTCAGGGATAATGCAGCTTGGCTTAAAGAGACACTAAAAGTTTATTATTCTATCAATAAATAAAGAATGATCTATAAAGTTTATCCTTCTCTTAATGATTTTGAAAATCTATCTCGACTCAAGGTAGAATCTTCTGACTTTGCAAATAATTTCGATTATAAGAACATAGTGGTTAATAAACCATGGGGTTACGAATATCTTTGGTTTCAAAATGAATCAGTGGCTATTTGGTTTCTACGTTTAACACCTGGTCAATCAACTTCTTTGCACTGCCACGCAAAAAAACGGACATCATTAATTGTACTTGATGGAGCAGTTCAGTGTTCAACAATTGATGATAAATACCAATTAAAGAAATTAGAAGCAGTGGTTTTGGAGCCTTGTGTGTTTCACTCTAGTATGGCAGTGGCTGAAGATGGTGCATTTATAATGGAAATCGAAACACCTCCGATGAAAGGTGATTTGGTGCGTATGCATGATGCATATGGACGACAAGGAACTGGGTATGAAAATATCAATGAATATTCAAATGATTTTTCAATGTATGAGTACCACCCTTTTGAGAAACAAGATTATAAAAGTTGGAAGTTCAAGAATTTGGAAATTAGCATTACTGAAAAACAACCGGAAGAAACTAATGATACAATAATGATTGTTCCTATATCAAATACCATTAAAATGAGATCAAAAAAAGTGATTGATGTTGGTGAAGCAGTTCCAATGAATAATCACACCTTTCAAAATGAAGAAATCATCACACCTAATTATAGATTCTTGGTTTTTAAAAGTCTTAAATAATCACATTAATTTATGAAAGTATCCGATTATATCACTCAATTATTTGTTGAATATAATATTAAACACGTTTTCTCTATCTCTGGAGCTGGTAATGTCCATCTTTTGAATTCTATTTCGGAAAACCATGATCTAATTTCAATACATCCACATCAGGAACAAAGTGGTGTAATAGCCTCTATTGCTTACAAACGTATTTGTGGTAGGCTGGGAGTTATGATTACCACATCTGGTGGTGCTGCTACCAATGCAATTACAGGAGCATTAGATGCTTGGGCAGATTCTATTCCGGTTTTAATTATTTCTGGACAGGAAAAATCAGAATTTGTGAAGCTACATCAAAACCTAAGAATGTGGGGTGTACAAGGATTTGATATTGCTAAAACCGTGAGTAACATAACTAAATATGCAGTTCTGATTACTGATCCTAAGCGTGTAAAATATGAATTCCAAAAAGCTATCTATTTGGCAGAATCTGGTCGACCTGGTCCAGTGTGGATTGATATTCCTACTGATATTCAGGCAACACAAATCGATCCAAATGAATTAGAAAGTTTTGTACCTGAAATAGAAAATACTAAGCCTGAATTTGAGGGTTTATTAAAACAGGTTGAAGATATGCTGAAAAAAGCCGAACGTCCAGTATTCATTTTCGGAAATGGAGTGAGATTAAGCGGTTCAGAACATTTGCTACCACTATTGGTTGACAAATTTAAAATACCATTTATGCTAGCGTGGAATGGTATAGATATGATGCCTTCTGATCATCCTTTAAATTTTGGACGTGAAGGTACGTATGGACAACGATGTGCCAATTTTGTAGTGCAAAATGCCGACCTCATAATTACAGTGGGAACCCGAATGGCCATCCCTCAAATAGGATATGATTATAAAGAATTTGGACGTGATGCAAAAAAAGTAGTGATTGATATTGACCGCACAGAACTTGATAAATTTGCAAATGATTCTTCATTCTTACTTATTGAATCAAATGCTTCCAACTTTCTTAATGAAATGGTTAAGAACACAAATATACCAGGAACTGATATTAGCGAATGGGTAATGACATGCAATATTTGGAAAAATAAATACCCGTTTGTAGAACCAAAGGGTATGCATGAGGAACAAGAAGGTAAGCTCAATTCATATTCCTTTATATGGGAATTGAATAAGCATTTTGCACATGAGGAGATTGTAGTATGCGATATGGGAACAGCACTCACCTGTACCCACCAATCCATTATGCTCAATGGCAAACAAAGGATGGTGACATCTACCGGACTTGGAGAAATGGGATTCGGACTGCCTGGAGCTATTGGAGCATCTTTAGCATCAGATAATGGACGTGTAATTTGTATTAATGGTGATGGCTCAATGATGATGAATCTACAGGAGTTGCAAACCATTGTACAATTGAATTTGCCTATAAAACTATTTGTATATATTAATGATGGCTACCTTACAATTAAGCATACTCAGAATAATTTATTCGGAAATAAATTTGTCGGTTCGGGCGGCACTTCAGGTGTTACATGTCCAGATTATGAAAAAATAGGAAATGCTTTTGGTTTCAAAACCTTTAAAATTCATTCTCTTGACGAAGCGAAAAATATTATACCCAATGTATTGAAAGAAGAAGGACCAGTACTTTGCGAAGTATTTATCCATTCTTTTCAGTTGCTTGCTCCTAAGACATCCTTCAATATAAATCCAGATGGAACACTTGTGTCCCCGCCGCTAGAAGATCTTTCTCCATTTCTAAGTCGGGAGGATCTAAAAAAAGAGATGATTATTTCTTTACATTCTAAATCCCTACAAATAAAAAAATAATGATAAGAACAGAATGGATTCAATCCAAAAAGCACCTTATTGGACCATTTGTTCGAATGGCTCGCCCTGAAACTGTTGAAATGCTCGCCATGGCTGGTTTCGATTTCGGGGTGATTGACATTGAACATGGAGGTGCTGTTAATATGCATGAGGTTTATCCATTAATACTTGCAGCAGAAAATCGGGGTTTAAAATTAATTGCTCGAATACCAGGAATAAGTGAAATGCATATTAAATGGTTGCTTGATCTTGGCATTGGAGGATTGCAAATTCCTCATATTAAAACAAAGGAAGACGCACAACGTGCTGTTCAGTATGCCAAGTTTGATCCTATGGGTGAACGCGGACTTTGTCGTTTTGTAAGAGCTGCTGAATTCTCAAACATACCTAAGGAAGAATATCTAACGAAAGCCAATTCAAGTTCAATAATTATTTTGCAAATAGAGGGTGTTGAAGGTGCAAAAAATATTGAAGAAATTGTATCAGTAAATGGCATCGATATTATTTTTGTTGGCCCCTATGACCTCAGCCAGTCTATGGGTTTAACTGGTCAAATATGGCATCCAGATGTCGCTAAAGAAATTACTCGTATCATTCAAGTCTGTCAGCATAAAGGAATTGCTACAGGTGTTTTTACAGACACAGCTCAAGGAGTCAAGCACTGGAGTGAACTAGGTGTGAAATACATAAATTACCGCATTGATACAGAAATGTTCTTTGACTTTGCCAAAAAATGCAAGTCTGAGATAGAGGACTTAATTAAATAATAAATGAACGAATTTAATCTTAATCATATAAAAGTACTTGATTGGAGTATAAAAGCCTTTGAAAAAATAGGTGTTCCTTCAAAAGACTCCTATACAATTGCCAACGCGCTTACACAAACCTCTTTATGGGGTATCGACTCTCATGGCATTGCTAGAGTTACTCATTACTTGACCCGTTTACAAAATGGAACTATCAACAAAACTCCACAATTGAGACTGGAGCGTACTGCAGCAGCCACTGCGCGTTTGGATGGAGACGATGGTCATGGTATTGTTATCATGACGTATGCATCCGAAAACGCAATTGAATTGGCTAAAGAATCTGGAACTGGAGTTGTGGGTGTTTTCAATTCTTCACATTGCGGAGCTATTGGATTATACACCCGACAAATAGCAAAAGCAGGTATGATAGGATTTTCCTTCACTCATTCTGATGCCTTAGTTGTTCCTGCAGGTGGAAAACGCCCTTTCTTTGGTACAAATCCAATTTCTATATCATTTCCAGCGAATAACAATGACGAACCAGTATGCTTAGATATGGCAACAAGTATAGTTCCATGGAACTATATGATGAATGCAAAACGAGAGAAAAAAAGAGTTCCTTATGGATTAGGTGTTGATAAAAATGGTGACGACTGCGAGGACTCTGAAAACATTATAGCTGTCAAACCTTTAGCAGATTATAAAGGGTACGCGTTGGCATTTATGATTGACTTACTTTGTGGTCCATTAAATAACATGAACTATGGTCCGAATATGACCTCTATGTACAGGGATATTGATAAAAAACGTAAATTAGGATCACTCGTTTTTGCAATTGATCCAGAGCGTTTTGGAGGGTTAGAATTTGTGAAAAATGCAGCAATGAACATGATTGACCAAGTGAAAACTCATGGAGATAATGTGATGTTTCCGGGAGAACCAGAATACCATAAGAAGAAATATAGAATAGAGAATGGATTACCATTTACTGATGCCTTACTTGCAGAATTTAATTTATGGGCTAATAAACTTGATATCACTCCTCTATCATGATAAGAGCTGTTATTTTTGATTTCGACGGTGTACTTGCCGATACTATGATTGACAATTGTAAAGCATGGCAGGAAGCATTTCAACTTTATGGTTTTCAAATGGATGCTATTGAGTATTACAGACTAGAAGGGATGGGACGTTTTCAGATTGCAGAGTATTTCATTGAAAAATATTTACTAGAACCTTCAATAAAAAAAAATCTGGTGGAGGCAAAAGAAATGAACTATAAAAAAAATAATTCATTTAAGTATTATGATTTTGTCAATGAAATTTTTTCTTTTTTGAATGAAAAAGGCGTTTCTACAGCTATAGTTACTGGAGCTTCAAAAACTAGAATCAAAGAGCATCTTGATGAAAATATTTCACAATATTTAAAGGCGTTAGTTACAGCTGATGATGTGATAAATACCAAACCAAATCCTGAGCCATATTTAACTGCAGCTGCCATGTTGGGAATGAATCCTAATGAATGTTTAGTCATTGAAAATGCTATTTTGGGTATTGATTCGGCAAAGAGTGCGGGATGTCATTGCTTTGGATTAGAGACGACATTAAGTGCAGATTATTTGGTCAAAGCAGATGAAGTCTTTGGCTCACATGAGGATTTATATACAAAATTAATAACATTGTTTAATTAAATATATACAACATAATGAATATCAAGAATGTCAAAAAAGAGTACAAAGAGCAAAAATTTAGCAAAGGAAATTTTATTGAAAAAATGCATGAATTTCATAAAGTTTTATTCGATTTTTCCGAAAACCTTAAACATACTGAAATTGCTAAAATTGAAATACTAGATAATAAAGTAGTTTTTACTACACGAGCAACAGATTACCATTCTGGAGGGTGTAAATTTTATGTAGATGTGGTTGATAAGCGAGTTACCCCAATAGACACTTTTAATTTTGACATGTATGAGAAAGATGATTCAGAAATGTTGTTTAAATTAATAAATGACGGAGATACTATTTTTGATATTGGAGCAAATATCGGCTGGTACTCCAACCACCTTGCCAAGAAGTTCCCTAATTCAACAATTTATTCATTCGAACCAATTCCGGAAACATTCAATCAGATTAGTGCAAATACTGAACTTAACGGCGCTACGAATATTAGATTGAATAATCTGGCATTATCTTCAAAGAAGGAAAAGCTTACCTTTTATTATTCTCCAACTGTCACTGGTGCCTCATCTTCTCAAAACATTACGGAAAATCAAAGCATGACAAAGTTAGAGCTCGAAGCCGAAACTATTGATAACTTTATAAGTACAAATTCAATAGACAAACTTGACTTTGTAAAATGCGATGTTGAGGGTGCAGAGTATTTCGTGTATCAAGGCGGGTTTGAAACATTTAAAAATCATAAACCTATAGTTTTTACAGAAATGCTTCGTAAATGGGCTGCTAAATTCGACTATCATCCAAATGATATTATCACTTTCTTTGCTGAAATAGGATACGAATGTTTTTATTCACAAAATGGAAAATTGAAATCAATAACGAAAATCACAGATGACACAACAGAAACAAATTTCTTTTTTCTTTGCCCCGACATTCATATAGATTTAATCAAGAACAATTCATAAGATTGATTAATTTTTTTTAGTAAACAAAACATTATTAATTGAAAAAAGCAATAATCACAGGAATAACAGGGCAAGACGGAGCCTATTTAGCAGAGTTTTTATTAAATAAAGGCTATGAGGTTCATGGAATAAAAAGAAGATCCTCTTTGTTTAATACGCAAAGAATAGATCATATATATGAGGATCCACATACACCACATAGATACCTTCACTTGCATTATGGGGACTTAACAGATAGCACTAATCTGATTCGAATAATTCAAGAAGTACAACCTGACGAAATTTATAACTTGGCTGCAATGAGTCATGTACATGTAAGTTTTGAAGAACCTGAATATACTGCAAATGCAGATGGTATAGGTACTCTTAGAATTTTAGAAGCAGTACGTTTGTTAGATCTAACTAAGAAAACAAAAATATATCAAGCATCAACTTCTGAATTATATGGTTTAGTTCAAGCAGTTCCACAATCAGAAACTACTCCTTTCTATCCTCGTTCTCCATATGCTGTTGCGAAATTGTATGCATACTGGATTACAGTGAATTATAGAGAAGCGTATAACATGTATGCATGTAACGGAATTTTGTTTAACCATGAGTCACCACAAAGAGGAGAAACTTTTGTTACTAGAAAAATTACAAGAGCAACTGCAAAAATTGCTTTAGGTATGGACAATTGTTTATACTTGGGTAATTTAGATGCTAAAAGAGACTGGGGACATGCAAAGGATTATATAGAAGGTATGTATTTGATTTTGCAACAAGAAAAACCTGAAGATTTTGTTTTAGCAACTGGCATTACTACTACTATTCGTGATTTTGTAAAAATGAGTTTTGCTGAATTGGGAATTGAATTAGAATTTAGGGGAAAGGAAGAAGCAGAAGAAGGGTTTGTTATTAAAAATACTGGTGAATATAATTTGGAAGAAGGAAAGGTAGTTGTAAAAGTAGATCCTAAATATTATAGGCCAACGGAAGTTGATTTATTAATTGGAGATCCAACTAAAGCAATGACTCAATTAGGCTGGAAGCCTAAGTATGATTTAGCAGCCTTGGTTAAAGAAATGGTAGCTAGTGATCTTTCTTTATTTAAGAAGGAATTGTATATTAAACAAAGTGGATTATAAAATGGAACCAACTGCAAAAATATATATTGCTGGACATAGAGGAATGGTGGGTTCTGCTTTAGAACGTAAATTAAGAAAGGAGGGCTATAATAATATTGTTACAAGAACATCTGCCGAATTAGATTTAAGAAATCAACAAGCAGTTAATCATTTCTTTGAACAAGAAAAACCAGCATATGTAATACTTGCTGCTGCAAAAGTGGGGGGCATACACGCTAACAATACGTATAGGGCAGAATTTATTTACGACAACTTAATGATAGAAGCTAATATTATTCATGCAGCGTATTTAAATAAGGTTACTAAGTTGTTGTTTTTAGGATCATCTTGTATTTATCCTAAGATGGCACCACAGCCATTGAAGGAAGAATATTTACTAAGTGGCTATTTGGAGCAAACTAATCAACCCTATGCAATTGCAAAAATTGCAGGTATAGAAATGTGTGATAGTTATAGAGCACAGTATGGCTGTAATTTCATTTCTGCAATGCCTACTAATTTGTATGGCACAAATGATAATTATCACCCAGAAAATTCACATGTATTACCAGCATTGATTAGGAGAATTGTTTTAGCAAAAAAGAATAATGAACCAAATGTTACTATTTGGGGAACTGGAACACCAAAAAGGGAGTTTATACATGTTGACGATTTAGCAGACGCTTGTTATTTTTTATTGCAAAATTACAATGAACAAGGTTTAGTGAATATTGGTTGTGGTAGTGATGTTTCAATAAAAGAATTAGCTGAATTGATAGTTGCTGAAGTGGGGTATGAAGGACAGATTTTATTTGACTCAACTAAGCCTGATGGGACTCCGAGAAAGTTGATGGATACAAGTAAAATAAATAAAATTGGTTGGCAGCCAAAAATAAAACTAAAACAAGGAATTATTATAACACTTGAAGAAATAAAAAGTAAATTTTAATTACATGAATATCACAGTAGTAGGCACAGGATACGTAGGATTGGTTACAGGAACTTGTTTCGCAGAGACGGGTAACAAAGTAACTTGTGTGGACATTGATAAAGCAAAGGTGGAAAAATTAAGTGGAGGTCAAATCACCATTTACGAACCAGGATTAGAAAAAATATTTTTAAGAAATATCAAAGAGGAGCGTCTAAGATTCACCACACAGTTAGAAGAAGCGGTGGAGGATGCAGAGATTATCTTTTTAGCATTACCAACACCACCGGGTGCGGACGGTAGCGCGGATTTAAAATATGTATTGGGTGTGGCGGATCATTTAGGAAAGATATTAAAGGGCTATAAAGTCATTGTAAATAAGAGCACAGTACCAGTGGGTACTGCAGATAAAGTAAGCGCCGCGATTGCACAAAATTTTACAGGTGAATATGATGTTGTAAGCAACCCAGAATTTTTAAGAGAGGGTGTAGCGGTGGATGATTTCATGAAGCCAGACAGAGTGGTGGTGGGTACAAGATCAGAGAGAGCTAAGAAATTAATGAGTGATTTATACGCGCCATTTGTAAGACAGGGTAATCCAGTGATCTTTATGGATGAGCGTAGTTCAGAGTTAACGAAGTATGCTGCCAATTCATTCTTAGCTACTAAGATTTCATTCATGAACGAGATTGCACAACTATGTGAGCGCATGGGTGCGGACGTGGACATGGTAAGAAGAGGGATTGGATCGGATGACAGAATCGGAAAAAGATTTTTATTCCCAGGCATTGGCTATGGTGGATCATGTTTTCCTAAAGATGTACAAGCCTTGATCATGTCATCGGACGAAGTAAAATATGATTTTGAGATTTTAAAAGCAGTGGAGAAAGTGAACGCCAATCAAAAACTACATTTAGTAGAAAAGATCAAGGCGTATTACAAGAACGATTTACAAGGCAAGCATTTTGCTTTATGGGGTTTAGCGTTTAAGCCAAATACAGACGATATTAGAGAAGCACCAGCACTCAGTATCATTGACGCACTAACAAACGCAGGCGCTACTGTTACAGCTTACGATCCAGAAGCCATGCCAAATGTAAAAGCACAGATAGGAGACAAGATACAATACGCAGCGAACCAATATGAAGCACTGCAAAATGCATCCGCTTTGATTATAGCCACAGAATGGAGTGAGTTTAGAACACCAGATTTTGAGAGTATGGAAAAAGAGATCAAGCACAAAATCATTTTTGATGGCAGGAACTTATTTGATGTAGCCAAGATGAAGGACTTAGGGTATCATTATGAGAGCATTGGAAGAGCAGACTCTAACAAAATAAATTAGACTCAAAACACAAGCAAAAATTATGAGTCAAAAAAGAATATTAATTACAGGAGCAGCTGGATTTTTAGGATCTCACTTGTGTGATCGTTTTATAAAAGAAGGGTACTATGTGATTGCGATGGATAATTTGATCACAGGAGACTTGATGAATATCGAGCACCTAAATTCGAATCCAAATTTTGAATTCATCCACCATGATGTGACCAAATTCATTGACATCAAAGGCGACCTGGATTATATTTTACATTTTGCATCACCAGCAAGTCCAATAGATTATTTAAAAATTCCTATCCAAACTTTAAAAGTAGGTGCGATGGGTACACATAATTGCTTGGGATTAGCTAAAGCAAAGGGTGCAAGAATATTGGTTGCAAGTACAAGCGAAGTTTACGGAGATCCTTTAGTGCATCCACAAACCGAGGAGTACTGGGGTAATGTAAATCCAGTGGGCCCAAGAGGGGTGTATGATGAAGCAAAACGCTATATGGAAAGCATTACCATGGCCTACCATACCTTTCATAACGTTGAGACAAGAATCATCCGCATCTTCAATACCTATGGCCCTAGAATGCGCCTGAACGATGGCCGTGCATTACCTGCATTTATTGGACAAGCCTTAAGAGGTGAGGACATGACGGTGTTTGGAGATGGCTCACAAACAAGAAGCTTCTGCTATGTGGATGATTTGGTAGAAGGCATTTATAGATTATTATTAAGCGACTACTCAAGTCCAGTGAACATAGGTAACCCGAATGAAATTAGCTTAAAAGATTTTGCAGAAGAGGTATTAAAATTAACAGGCAACACTGTGAAGATTGTTTATAAGCCTTTACCTATCGATGATCCAAAGCAAAGACAACCCGATATCACCAAAGCAAGAACGATTTTAGGATGGGAGCCAAAAGTAGATCGTGCAGAAGGTTTACAAAAAACATACGAATACTTTAAAGCATTGCCACCATCTGAGTGGACTAAATTGCCTAAAGAATTTATTTCAAAATAATTCAAGGAAACAACATTTATATTAATTTTTAATTTTACAAAAAAACAATTATGAAAATTGTAATTATTACAGGATCATCTGGACTTATTGGAAGCGAAGCTGTAAGCTTTATGTCTACTAAATTTGATTTAGTTGTTGGAATAGATAATAATATGAGAGAAGAATTTTTTGGAAAAGATGCTTCTACTTTATGGAATTTAAATAAAATCAAAAATGAAATTTCAAATTATATACATTATGATATTGACATAAGAAATGAAAATGAAATAAGCAACATTTTTTCTAAATATAACACAGATATAAAACTTATTATACATGCTGCAGCACAGCCCAGTCACGATTGGGCTGCAAAAGACCCATTAAAAGATTTTACTGTAAATGCAAATGGAACCTTAATTTTACTCGAAGCGACACGTAAGTATTGTAATGAAAGTGTTTTTATTTTTACTTCAACGAATAAAGTATACGGAGATAATCCAAATTTCCTTCCCTTAATTGAACATGAAACAAGATGGGAGATAGAAGAGTCGCATCCTTTTTTTAAAGATGGCATAAACGAATCAATGAGCATTGATAATACTAAGCATTCTTTATTTGGAGCAAGTAAATTATCTGCTGATATATTAGTACAAGAATATGGAAAATATTTTGGGATGAAAACAGGTGTTTTTAGAGGTGGATGCTTAACTGGACCAAATCATAGCGGTACTCAATTACATGGTTTTTTAAGTTACCTTGTGAAATGTAATATAACCGGAAGTCAATATACTATTTTTGGCTATAAAGGGAAACAAGTTAGAGATAATATTCATTCATATGATTTAATAAATATGTTTTGGCATTATTTTAAAAATCCACGACAAGGAGAAGTTTATAATGCGGGTGGCTCTAGAAATTCTAACTGTTCTATGATAGAAGCAATTCAAATTTGCGAAAAAATAACATCAAAAAAAATGAATTATCTTTATTCTGAAAACAATAGAATAGGCGATCATATTTGGTGGATAAGTGATATAAATAAATTTAAAAATCATTATCCTATGTGGGAGTATAAGTATGGTTTAGAAGAAATTTTAAATCAAATCTATGAAGGAATGGTTAATAGATTATAAAATATGATCAAAGCAACTCTCGTTGTCCCTAAAGCATATCAAAAAAATAGAATATTTGATATGGATAATCCCGTAAATGGAAGAGACAATCATTTATATATATTCAAAGAATTAAAAAGCAGCCTATTAATTAAAGGTATAGACTTATCAACACAAGATATAAATTTTATTAAATATTCTGAATATATTATTTTTTGTGATATGCCAAAAAAAATTTACAAAAAAGAGAAATGGCAAAAAGTCTATTTATTTGCTTTTGAGAGCATTGCAGTATTGCCTAGGAATTTTGATAGAAATTTATATAAAAACTTTGATAAAATCTTCACTTGGTATGATGACATTATAGATAATAATAAAGTCATAAAAATAAATTATTCTTTTTTATTAAATCCATTAGAATTTATTGAATATAAAGATAAAACAGGTTTCATTTCAATGGTTTGTGGGAACAAATATTCAAATCATTCCGGAGAACTTTATTCACAAAGATATAATTTGATAAATTTTTTTGAAAAAAACACAAATTATTCATTTAGCTTATATGGTACAAATTGGAATAATTGTTATAAAAAAATATATTATAATATAGTTAAACGAATGCATAAGTATTTGCTTACTTTATACATATTTAAAATATTTGAACATTTTATAAATATTTCTGGATTAAATAGATACTTCTTGATTAAAATTAAAAATTTTAAGGGACCATTATCTCCCAAAATTCCAAAACTTAAAAATTATAAATTTAATATTTGCTACGAAAATACTGGAAATGTAAATGGTTATATAACTGAAAAAATATTTGATTGTTTTTTATCTGGATGTATTCCAGTTTACCTAGGCGCTCCCAACATAAAAAAACACATCCCAGAAGATACATTTATTGATAGAAGAGAATTTAACTCAGACATTGATTTGATTAACTTTTTAGAAAATATTAATGAAGAAAAGTATTTAAATTACCAAAATAGTATAAAGTTGTTTTTAAATTCTGAAAAAGCAATTCAATTTTCTTCAAATTATATAGCTGAAAAAATTATTAGTAAATTTCCAATTAAATAAAATTTTAAAATTGAATATACTATTCGTAGGTAAAAATATTAGTAATAATAATTCGTATGAATTTATAAATATTATTACTCCGCTAGAAAAAATGGGCTATAAATCATTTATATATGATTTTGTTAATGATCCTTTAGAAAATCAATTAGAGCTAAATGAAAATATTTCAAAAAATAAAATTGATTTATTTTTTATTTTTCCAGTTGAAAATGAGTTAGACTTGACATTTTTTAAAAATTTACCTCATAAATGTATAACATTAGCTTATTTTTATGATGACACATGGAGAATAAATTATTCTTTAAAATGGATACAAAAGGTAGATTATATTGTTACAACTGATATTAATTGGAAATTAAATTTTATAAATTATAAACACAAGGTCATTTATTGTCCCTTTTTTATAAATATAGATAAATATAAAAAAATAGCAAATTGTGAAAAAAAATATGATGTTTCATTTGTAGGGCAATATCATCCAAGTCGTGAATGGATAATAAACATAATTAGAAATAATGGCATTGATGTTAAAGTTTTTGGTAAAGGATGGGGGAATAATTCCGAAATAGATTTTAATAGTATGATCGAGGTTTTTAATCAATCTAAAATTAATTTAAACCTATCAAATAGTATAAATTTTGACATTAGACACTTACTTGATTTAAAAAACAATAAACTATTTTCTCTTTTAAGATCATATAAATTAATTTATACAAACCTATATTTGAAAGATATGAAAATATATGAAATGGTTAAAGCTCGTTTTTTTGAAATAAATTCATGTGGTGGATTCCAACTTTCATTTTACGCACAAGGTTTAGAAAATCAATATACAATTGGGGATGAAATTGAGATTTATGAAAATATTAATCAATTAATTAGAAAAATTAATTACTATTTAAATAATGAAGATGAAAGAGATATAATAGCAGAAAATGGATATCTAAAAACTATTAACTCACATTCATCAGAATTAAGACTTAAATATATTATGAGTTTTATTAAATAATTTAAATTGCATCATATTCATAAAATTAGATTATGTTTACTTACTCATAATCGTCCTAATTATGCTAAAATAGCATTGGATAGCTTAGTCTCTAATAATTTAAATTGCAATTGTGAGATATATGTCAGTGATAACTCTATTGAACCATCTTTTTCTGAATCATTACAAAACAAATATAATAATCAAGCAATAATTAAATTTAAATATAGAAATCAAGTTTTAAATGCTTTGGATCATATGAATTTAGTTATAAATGAATCACTAAATTTTGACTTTATACTCTTATTTCATGATGATGATATTTTATATTCCAATTATTTAGAAAAAATTTTAAATTTAGGAGTATTAAATGATAAAAGTTTTTCAGCTTTTGCTATTAATGCTAATTTGATATATAATAACAAAGAATCAAAGAATAAAATAACACATTACAAGAATAATGTTATTATAAAAACATCTCAAGATTTAATAGATGCTTATTTTTGTTTAGATTCGAATGGTGCACCGCCTTTTCCAGGCTATTTGTATAGAGTTTCAGCAATTAAAAATTTAGAACTAAAAAATATTGACGGAGGCAAACATTCTGATTTTAGTTTTCTTGTTGATTTATTAAAGTATGGTAATTTTTTTTGGTATAATGAAGTTTTAATGTCTTACAGAATTCATGAAAAAAGTGGTTCTAATTCATTTTCAATTGTAGACAGAAATTTACAATATAATTTTCTTTTAAATCTTAAACTTAATAATAAAAATGCCATAAATGATTTTAATTTAATTTTTTTAACGGAGAAATTAAAAAATCAACATGTAAACATGCTATTTTATGTTTTTCATCTTTTAAAATATTTAATTATAAATATTTTAAATCTTAGAATTTTTAGAATTATTTATAAAAGAATAAAAAATCGTTTAATTGACTAAAAAAACTATAATTAATTTCCTTTTAAATAAATTAAATACAAAAGAGTTAATTAATATAAAACATTTAATTATTTCATATATTTTTAGGTATCTAATTAGTTTATTAATAAACATTCTACTAATTAGGCGTTTAGGTGAAGAAAACTTTGGCTTATTTTCATATGTAAATTCAATTAGTGGAATTTTTGGTATAATTTCAACATTTGGTCTGCAAACGGTCATTGTAACAAAATTATTAAATTCTTCTTTTGAAGATAAAAGTAAAATTTTATCTAATGGTTTTATTTTAAGTTTAACAACTGGAATAATTGCAGGTTTATTACAAATTATTTTTATACTTTTCAAGAATGGTGACGAAAATGAAATTATTATATTAACTTTTATAAATATTTTAATATATTTTTTCGACACATTTAAAATATTGACATTTTATTATGAGTCTGAGGTTAACTCAAAACAGGTTACTAAAATCAGTAATATTACTTTAATAATATGTACTTTATATAGACTAATTATTTTATTTGGAAATTATAGTTTATATCATATTGCCTTTTCTTATGTTTTAGATTATATTATTTCAGCAATTTTATTATATAAAGTAATACCAAAAAATATTTTTAATTTATTAGATTTAAAGTATGAATTTTATATAATCAAAAAACTTTTTTTTGATTCCTTGCCATATCTTTTTTCTGGATTATTTATTAGTTTTTTTATGAAAATAGATTTAGTAGTAATTAAAAATATTTTATCTAATAAAGATGCCGGGATTTTTGCTTCTTCAGTTAGACTTACTGAAATCTGGTATTTCATACCTGGTATGATTCAAAGTTCTTTTTTCCCAAGTCTATACGAAAAAAAAATCAGTTCTAATTCTTATGATAAAACAATAATAAAATTATATAAGGTATTAATATATTTTTCATTATTTATAATTTTTATTAATATATTTTTCGGAAAATTTTTAATAACATATCTATTTGGTGTTAGTTATTTACCAGGATATTCATCTTTAGTAATTCATATTTGGTCATTATTATTTGTTTCTATATCTGTTATTAGAAATTCATATTTATTCGCTCATAATCTTTCCAAAATATTTTTTTACATACACGTGATTGGTGCAATATTAAATCTAATATTATGTTATTTTCTAATTAGTATGTTTGGAATGATTGGTGCCTCAATTGCAACTCTTTTTAGTTATTTTGTTGTTTCATATCTTTGTAATTTCTTTTTCAAATCTCTAAGAAATGAATCACAAAATATACACAAAGCGTTTTTTACACTTTTAAAAATATAAACTTAAATTGAAAGAATTTATTTTATTCATAATCTTATTTTTAAATTTAGTTAAGTTTATAACAGTTCTCTTTGTTTTTAAGAGGTACATACCACATAAAAACAATATTGCTTTAAAATTGATTAATTTCTTTTTATTATTTCAAATACTCACAACTGGTATTTTAGTTAGTTTAATAAGAATATTTACAGGAGCTAAAATATCAGTTTCTTTTGGAGTTAGTCATTTAGAATTATTCAAAGTAGAGTTTTTAGAATTTATATCATTTGGTATTTTTATTACAATTATATTTCTCTTAATTAAAACTAGTTTACTTAAAATAACACATACGAATGTAATAAATAGAAAATCTTATTTTTTTTTAATATTTATCAATATAATATGTTTTTTAAATTATTTTAACAGTGATTTTGAAAACAAGCTACTTTTTACAGAAGCTTTAAAATATTTATCGGGTCCTTCGGCTGTTTTATTATTATTTTTTTCTTTAAAATTAAAAAATAGTAAAATCATCATTTTTTTATCAATTATACATTTATTATTATTTCTTTTTCTGGTTTTATCAACTGGAGTTAGAGGTCCTATTGTAGGTATTGTTTTAATTTTTATTTTCTTAAATTACAACTATAATGATTTTAATGTTTTTAGAAAAAAAATGATTATTTTATTAATCCCAATTTTTTTACTAATATTTGTTAATAATGAGTATAGTAAAATTAAAACAGCATTTGCTTCTGCATATATTTCAAATCCAAGTGCTTATCAAAATATTGGTGATATATCACTATTCATTATTGATTATATTAAATCTGACAGTAAGGATATAATTGAAGGAAATGATTCCAAAATATTTGAAGAATTTGAATTTCGTTTTGGAGCAAGATCTATGTTTTCTGTTGGTTTTCATAGATTCGTTAATAACCATGGTTTTACTTTATTAAAACCAATTACAAATACATTATTTGTTTTTTTTCCAAGAATTTATTTCAATCAAGACAAACCATATCCAGATTCCTATAATGGAGAGATTAATGGCATGGGTATGTATGTTTGTGTAAATGAAATTGATGGAAGTGGGAATATGTCAGATTTTTACCCCAGTAGTCATTATTTTTGGGAATTTGGATTAATTGGTGTTTTATTTTTTACGGTATTATCATCTTTGTATATTGTTTTTGTGATTAAATTAATACATAATAAAGATATTATTTACAGCTTATTATTAGTATTATTTGCATTAAAGCCTTATTATTTTATGCCACAATTTACTTTAAGCGATATTATTATCATGATTGTTACAAAAATTTCTTTATTCTTAATTTTATATACATTTTTTAGTTTAACATATAATGTTCTATCTAGAAAATCGTATAAAAATCACATTTATTTTTCGAATTAACACTTATTAAAAATGAAATTTACAGTTGGAATTCCTACACTTAATAGATCAGCTTATTTAAGGGCAACTGTTTTGAATATCTTGAAAATTGATAATAATATGATTGAAGATATTATTATAGTGGATCAGACAAATGACAATTTAATAACAAATGACAATAAAGTTTTTTTTAATAATCTTGAATTTAACATTAAATATTTCATTTTAGATATTCCCTCAGTTTGTATAGCAAGAAATACAATTATAGCTGAATCAAATTCAGATATAATTTTTTTTATAGATGATGATGTTATTCTTCCTTTTAATTATTTTAAAGAACATTTATACATGTATTCCAATTATAATGTTGTATCTACAATAGGCAAAATATATAATAGAAATATTAGTTCAAATATTGATTCTTTGGATATAAATACACCTTCTTTAAATACAAATGAAAATTTCTCAAATTTTAATTATATTGATACAGATTTTAAAGGTCCTGGGATAAGTTGTAACCAATCATTTAAAAGACAAATATTACTGAATGTTTTTGGTTTTGATGAAAATTTTAAAGGAGGTTATTTTGAAGATGCGGATTTAGTAAATAGAATTAGAAAAAAAGGGTATAAAATTGGCTTTAACCCCAATGCATTTTTAATACATCTTAAAGCACCCATGGGAGGTTTAAGATTTGATTCAATACAGCCCATCTCTTTTGAAATAAAATTTTATAGTTATCTATTTTTTTATATAAGATATTTCAAATTTAATTTTAAATACATTTTTGATTTTTATAAAGTATTAAGAGCTGGTCCATTGTTAAAAAAAAACATTCTAACTTTCAATAATGGTTTTTTATTATGGCTAAAAATTCCATTATTAGTTACAAAATGTATTATTAATAAAAATAAAATAAAATCAATTTTATTAAATTGATATTACACAAAAATAATCTATTTGTCGGTATTTATTTTCATTTTAGAATTATTAATAATGAATTAAAAAATTAGAAAAAGTTTATTTGATATTAATGAAAGCAATATGATCATTATTATAAATATAAGGTCTTTATGAATGTTAGTTTGATATTTTTTATATAAATTTTTAAAATTTATTATTTCAGTACTTTATATAATAATGCAAATAATATAGACTATTATTTAACTAAATAACAAATCTATTTTTAAAAATAATTTTTAAATTCAATTTAAATCTTGATTAAAATAAAGTAAACAGTGTTTTATATTTTCTTAATATAAAATCGATCTAATTTAACTATTAAAAAATATGTTTTATCCTAAAACAAAAAATTTTATAATTAATTAAAATATTTTATTATGGATAATAAAAAAATATGTATAATTGATTTTGACGGAACTTTTTTTAGAAATGATTTTTTTCAAGAACTTTTTTTTAAAAAATTAATATCAAATCCTTTTTATATATTAGAACATTTTTTAATAAAACAGGAAAGTATAATTGATCTCAAACATAATTTGCTACAAAATCACCATATTAAATATGATACTGAATTTTTAATTAACAAAACAGTTTTAAATTGGATTCATGACAATAGATCAAATTATAAAAAAATCATTTTAGTATCAGCAACTCCTGATTTTTTTCTTAAAAGAATTCTACAAAGAACTAATTGTTTTGATGAAATTTATGGTAGCACTAATATAAATTTAAAAGGTAAAGCAAAGTTAAATTTTATTTTAGAAAATTTAGATAAAAACTTTGATTACATTGGAAATTCTAAAGATGATATACCAATTTATAAAGAATCAATAAAACCACTTAAAATAACAACAAAAGGTTTAATCTATGTCAACAATTAAAAATTATTTTATAATGTTACGACCAAAGCATTGGTTAAAAAATTTAATTATTATAATACCATATATTTTATATGGAAAATATGACATTTTTTTTCTACCCAATCTTTTCATTGGTTTTGTATCATTTTCATTTTTAGCATCTGGAGGATATATTTTAAATGACATTAAAGATGTTGACAAAGATAGATTACATCCAAAAAAAAAGTATAGACCTATAGCAAATGGTTTAGTAAATGTAAAAGTTTCATTTATTTTATCTTCACTACTAATTTTTATTTCATTCCTACTTTCCTTTTATATTAGTATAAACACTTTATGTATTTCTATTTGTTATTTTATTTTAAATTTATTTTATTCTAATATAGGCAAAAAAATACGTTTTTTTGATATACTTTTTTTAAGTACATTCTATATAATCAGAATTTATTACGGGTCAATAATTTCGAATATAGAATTAACTGGATGGTTTATCGTTACTATCACATTTATTGTATTTTCTTTATCAATTAATAAACGATACATGGAGTGCAAAAATTCAAATTTTGAAAAAATACCTGGTAGAGATTATAATACCAATGATAAAATATTTTTACAAATTCTAATGATTAATTTTTCAGTTGCTTCTATAGTACTTTTAAATATCCATGCTTATTTTGTTTTAAATATTACATCCATATTATTTTATTTTTTAATTAACATAACTTCCATTTGTATACTTTTTTTGTACTTTGACGAACATATGAACAGTTCCGACGATCCTGTTGAAAGAATATTACATAATAAACCACTATTATTAATTGTAGTATTTTTTGTATGTACTTATATTTATGAATTAATACAATTTAGAAAATGATAGAAAATATAACTAATTGGGGTTTATATCCCAATGCTAAAAGTAAATTGTATTCTCCTAATTCTTACAAGGATATTATAGATTATGTTAAATCAACCGATCAATTAATAGCAAGGGGAAATGGTCGTTGTTATGGTGATGCTGCTTTAGCAAATAATATAATTTCGACATTAAATTTAAATTCAATAATTAATTTTGATAATAATTCTGGCATTATAAGAGTTCAATCAGGAATTTTATTATCCACTTTACTTGAGTATATTATCCCATTTGGTTTTTTTTTACCTGTAACACCAGGCACAAAATTTATTACAGTTGGTGGTGCTTTTGCGTCTGATATTCATGGCAAAAATCATCATATAGATGGTGTTTTTAGTGATCATGTTTCAGAAATTTTGATTTTGAATGAAATTTGTCAGGTACTAAATATTAAGAATGGCGAAGAAATGTTTTATAAAACCGCCGGTGGAATGGGTCTAACTGGTATAATATTAGAAGTTGAATTAAAATTAAAAAAAATTCAAACAACTTATATCCAACAAAAATCAATAAGGGCAAAAAATTTAAATGAAATTTTTAATTTATTCGAAGTTCACAAAAGTTATACATATTCAGTTGCATGGATTGATTGTTTGGCAAAAAATAAAAATTTAGGTAGATCTGTTTTGCTTTTAGGTGAACATGCTTTATCAAATGAAATAACCGATAAAAATATTTTATCAGTTCATAAAAAACCATTCCTAAATATTCCATTTTATTTTCCTTCTATATTTTTAAATGCATATATTATTAAATTATTCAATTTTATATTTTACAATAAATCCAGTTCAAATACAGATAAAAAATTTGTTCATTATGATACATTTTTTTACCCTTTAGACAAAATAAATAATTGGAATCGCATTTATGGAAAAAAGGGATTTATTCAATATCAATTTGTTATTCCAAAAGAAAATTCATTTATTGGTGTATCAAATATATTAAAAATATTATCAGATAATAATTTAGGATCATTTTTAGCTGTTTTAAAATTATTTGGTAAATCTCATGATAATAGATATTTAGAATTTCCTATCGAAGGTTACACTTTAGCAATTGACATAAAAATAGACAAAAAAATATGGACAATTTTAGATCATTTAGATGAAATTGTTACAAATTTAGGTGGTAAAATTTATCTTACTAAAGATGCAAGAATGTCTTCTAAAGCATTTAATATACAATATCCTAATAAATTTGAACTTAATAGAAAATTTAAATCACAACAAATGATAAGATTAGAGCAGAAATTTAATAAAACATTTTTAATTATTGGTGCTAATAGTGATATTGCCAAAGCAACCGTACTTCAATATCTTAAGTTGTATCCAGATAGTTTAATAATTCTTGCATCAAGAAATGTTGACGAATTAAATAATTTTATTTCAAATAATAACATACAAAATAATTGTATAATTATATTTTATGATGTTGAAAATTTCAAATCAGCAAAAGCATTTGTTAAAAATTTACCTGCTAAGCCTAATTTGGTTTTATATGCTGCAGGTGTTTTCTATAATAATGATGAATATTTTGAAGATTTATCAAAATTTGAAGTATCTGTTAATGTTAACTATACAGGTGCAGTTACAATAATAAATGAATTAGTTTCTGACAATAATCCCTATTTGAAAAAAATTATTGGATTAAGCTCTATTGCTGGACTAAAAGGAAGAAAATCAAATTATATTTATGGTTCAAGTAAAAGTGGCTTTCATCAATATTTATTTGGTTTAAGACAATACTTAAAAAATAGAAATATATGTGTCCAAGCGATAACACCAGGTGTAGTTGATACAAAAATGACAAAAAATGTAATAAAGCCTGGCATTACTGTAAGTGCAGATATTGTTGCTAAATGTATTTTAAATAATAAAAAGTCTTTTGAAATTTATCCAAATATAATTTGGATGGCAATAGGAAATTTGATCAAAATTTTACCTCAAAAATTGATTTCTAAAATTTAAAATATAATTCAATTATGAGTACTAATGATTTTATTTTAGGTATAAACGCTTTTAATATAAGAGCTGGCGGAGGCGTAACTCATTTAATTGAATTATTATCACATGCAGAAATTCAAAATTATAATTTTAAAAAAGTAATTATATGGGCTAATAATGATGTTTTGAATAAAATTGAATCTAAACCTTGGATTGAAAAAGTATACACATCCAATTTAAATAAAGGACCAGTATTTAAGTATTTTTGGTTATTATTTAAAAGTGAAAAAGAGTATAAACAAAAAAATATTGATTTATTATTTATACCAGGAGGAACTTATTTATCAAAATTTAGGCCTTTTGTTACGATGAATCAAAACTTATTACCTTTTGAAAATAAAGAAATATTAAGATATGGTTTTAGTTTATTGACCATAAAATTCCTTTTTCTTAAAATTACACAAACTATCACTAACAAGAATTCAAATGGAATTATATTTTTAACACCTTATGCAAAAAGAATTGTTTTAGATTACGGTTTTTTTAATTTAAATAATAAGCCTTCAATAATAATACCACATGGTGTAAATGCTAATATTATTCATTTCCCTGAAAAAAAAATATTTAGACAAGATTTTACAAGAAATAAACCTTGTAGAATCTTATATGTATCTTCTATTGAAGTTTATAAACATCAATGGAAAATTATTGAAGGAATTAATAATTTAATAAATGAAGGATATAATATTAAATTAATTTTTGTAGGTACTCCTGGTTCTGGGTCTAAATTATTTAATAAAGCAATCAAAAAATTTGATCCTCAATTAGATTTTATCGAGTATCATTCAAATATTTCTTATACAGAAATCAAACAATTTTATATTGAAGCTGATATTGGAGTTTTTGCTTCTAGTTGTGAAACATTTGGGATGATTCTTACAGAATCAATGAATTGCTCATTACCTTTAATAGTTTCAAATAGGTCTTCTATACCTGATGTAGTGGGTAATTGTTGTTTATATTTTGATCCTGAAGAAATTAGTTCATTCATGAATTCAACTAGGCAAATGATAAATTCTGTCGATTTAAGAACAAAGCTTGCAATAAGTGCCTTTGAAAGAGTAAGTGGATTTACCTGGCAAATTGCATCTAACAAATCGTTTAATTTTTTTAATAATGTCATAAATCAATACAAGTATGTTCAAAAATAAAGTACTATTAATTACAGGCGGTACTGGTTCTTTTGGTAATGCTGTTTTAAAAATATTTTTAAATACAGATATCAAGGAATTAAGAATTTTTAGTCGTGATGAAAAGAAACAACACGATATGAGAGTCTTATTAAATAGTGATAAAGTAAAATTTTATATAGGTGATGTAAGAGATCCATATAGTATAGATATCGCTATGTTAGGTGTAGATTATGTTTTTCATGCTGCAGCACTTAAACAAGTTCCTTCTTGTGAATTTTTTCCTATTGAAGCTGTTAAAACAAACATCTTAGGTACTGAGAATGTTTTAGAATCTGCAATCAAGAATAAAGTAAAAAAAGTAGTTTGTTTAAGTACAGACAAAGCTGTTTATCCTATTAATTCAATGGGCATGACAAAGGGGGTAATGGAAAAAGTAGCAATAGCAAAATCTAGAATTGTTTCAGATACAATTATTACAATTACTAGATATGGCAATGTACTTGCATCTAGAGGTTCAGTTATACCACATTTTATTGATCAAATCAATAATAATTTATGTATTACTGTTACTGATCCAAATATGACAAGATTTATAATGACTTTAGAAGAAGCTGTTAATTTAGTGCTATTTGCTTTTGAAAATGGTAATCCAGGCGATATTTTTGTTCAAAAAGCCCCAGCGTCAACTATTGGAATGTTAGCCGAGGTTATTTCTGAAATATTTAATTTTAAAAAAGATATTAAAATTATTGGTACAAGACATGGTGAAAAATTATATGAATCTTTATTAACAAAAGAAGAGTATGCGATTTCCGAGGATTTGGGAAATCATTATAGAATTAAGGCAGACAATAGAGATCTTAATTATGATAAATATTTTGAAGTAGGTGAACATTCAATTAAAGATTCGGACGAATATCATTCACATAACACATATAGATTAAATAAAGTAGAATTGAAAGAAATATTGCTAAATTTAGATTATATAAAAAAAATATTGAAATAAAGATGAGAATATTGATATTGGGTGGTAATGGAATGATAGGCCATAAAATGTATCAAAAAATATCTTCAGAATACAATGATACCTGGGTTACTTTAAGAAGAGATCTAAATGATTATAAATTTAAATCTCTGTTCAATGATAGTAAAGTTATTGACAATCTTGATTTAACCAATTTAGTTAGATTAAAATGTAAGCTCGATGAGTTAAAACCAAATATCATTATAAACGCATGTGGTATTACAATAAGAAGAGGAATTGATAATTTGATTTCAAATACTATCATATTAAATAGTGTTTTGCCTCATTTTTTAAATGAATGGGTAATAGAAAATAATCAAAGATTAATACACTTTAGTACTGATTGTGTATTTTCAGGATTTAAAGGTAATTATTCAGAAAATGATACACCTGATAATAATGATTTATATGGAAGAACAAAAGCTTTAGGAGAAATTAAATCTTCTTTACGTTCAATTACACTTCGTGGATCAATGATTGGTAGAGAACTTGAAAACAAAACAGAGTTACTAGAGTGGTTTCTTAATCAAAATGATAAATCAATTAAAGGCTTTTCAAATATTATTTATTCTGGAATAACTACAATTAAAATGGCAGATATTGTTTTGTTAATAATAAAAAATTATCCTAGTTTAAATGGCATATTTAACGTATCCGCAAAATCAATATCTAAGTTTGATTTATTAAATTTATGTAAACTTCATTTTAATATGAATACAACTATAGAAAATGATAAAAAATATATTTCGAATAAAAATCTAATTTCTACAAAATTATACAATATAATTCAAATTCAACAACCAGATTGGACGGATTTAATCGTTGACTTAAAAGACGACTCCAATATATCTACCAGTTTATACAATTAAAATTTAAAATTTATGAGTACAAAAGTTATGACTATTGTCGGGACGAGACCAGAAATTATCAAGTTAAGTAGAGTTATGGCTGAACTTGATAATAATGTACAGCATATTTTAGTTCATACAGGGCAAAATTATGATTTCGAATTAAATGAAATATTTTTTCAAGAACTTGGAGTAAGAAAGCCTGATTATTTTTTAAATGCCGTTGGTAAAACGACTGCAGAAACTATTGGAAATATTTTAATTAAATCAGATGAGATTCTAGAAAAAGTAAATCCGGATGCTGTTTTATTATATGGCGATACAAACTCATGCTTATCTGTTATCAGTGCTAAAAGACGTCAAATACCAATATTTCATATGGAAGCTGGTAATAGATGCTTTGATCAAAGAGTACCAGAAGAATTAAACAGGAAAATTGTAGATCATTTAAGTGATATAAATATGCCACTTACTGAACAAGCAAGAGATTATTTAATTAAGGAAGGAATAAGACCTGAAACAGTTATTAAGACTGGTTCATGTATGAAAGAAATACTTACTTTTTATAAAGATAAAATTGATAATTGTAACATATTAGAAAGACTTGACATCAAGAAAGGTAAATATTTTATAGTATCTATCCATAGGGAAGAAAATGTAGATTATCCAGAAAATTTAAAAAAATTAGTAGATTCACTAAATGCTATAGCAGAAAAGTATAATTACCCTGTGATTGTATCAACACACCCAAGAACTCAAAAAAGATTAGATGATATTAAGAATGATATTGAGCTAAATCCACTTGTTAAATACATGAAACCCCTTGGATTTTTTGATTATATATCTTTACAAAAAAACTCATCTTGTGTAATTTCAGACAGTGGTACCATAACTGAAGAGGCTTCGATTTTAAATTTCCCTGCAATAATGATTAGAATGGCGCATGAAAGACCTGAAGGTATGGATGAAGGAACTGTTATTCTATCTGGTATAGAAAGAGAGAGAGTTATGGAGGTAATTAATGTTGCAGTTAGTCATCATGAAAAAAATCCTAGTTCTATAAAGATAATAAATGACTATAATGTAGAAAATGTTTCAATAAAAGTTGTAAGAATTATTCTAAGTTATATAGATTATATTAATAGGACAGTTTGGAAAAAAGATACTGTTAAAAAGCAATTTTATAAAGTATAGCTCGATGAAAATATTAATTATCTCCCAATATTTTTGGCCGGAAAACTTTAGAATAAATGATTTATGTTTGGAATTAAAAGATCGTGGACACGAAGTAACTGTTATTACAGGATTACCAAATTATCCAAAAGGGAATTATTATAAAGGGTACAAATTTTTTAGTAAAAAAAATGAAAACTGGAATGGTATAAAAATTAAAAGAAGTAAATTATTTCCAAGAAAAAATGGTTCAGGTATTTTTTTATTTATTAATTATATTTCATTTGCTTTTTTTTCTACTTTAGATATTTTGTTTTTAAAAGACAAATTTGATAATATAATAGTTTATCAATTATCACCTGGAACCATAGGGATTCCTGGAGTAGTTGCTAAATATAAATTTAATGCACCGTTAAGTTTTTATATACAAGATATTTGGCCTGAAAGTCTTAGTGATGCCGGTAATATTCGATCAAATTTTATTTTGAATTTAATTGATAAAATGATGAATTATTTTTATCAACATTCAGATAAAATAATATTACAATCCGAAGGTTTTATAGATTTTCTGGTAAAAAAAGGTGTTGATAAGAACAAATTATTATATATACCCAACACTGTTGAGTCTTATTATAAACCAGTTGAAATTTTAAATAAATATAAAAGTCAATTTCCTGAAGGATTTAATATTTTATTTGCAGGCAATATCGGATTTGCACAAGATTTTGATACAATTGTAAATGCTGCAACAATATTAAATAAAAAAAAAATAGAAGTAAATTGGGTTATTATTGGTGATGGTAGAGCCAAACAAGATTTGATCGATAAAATAAATAAAAAAGGGATACATAATAATTTTTATTTTTTTGGATCAAGACCAAGTGTAGAAATGCCGTATTATTTTACATGTGCTGACATTTTATTAGTAAGTTTAAAAGACAGTTTAATATTTTCATTAACAATTCCATCTAAAATACAGTCTTACCTTGCATGTAAAAAACCAATAATAGCGAATATTAATGGTATAGCTGCACAAAAAATTATCGAATCAAAATCTGGCTTTGTTTCAAATAGTGGTAATTTTGAAATGCTTGCAAAGAATATCGAAAAAATGAAAAATAAAAGTGCTCAAGAATTGAATACTTATTCAATAAATGGGTATAATTATTTTCTTTTAAATTTCGATAGAAAAATTATTTATGATAAATTAGAACATAATCTAAATCTACTGTGTGTATAACCGAATAATTGCTTTAATAATTTTAATTATCTTTTCTCCAATTATTATAATTGTTGGTTTAATCATTTTACTTGAAGACGGTTTACCTATTTTTTTTATACAAAAGCGTGTTGGAATAAATTATACTTTCTTTAAAATATATAAGTTTCGTAGTATGAAAAAGAATACTCCTAATATTGCAACCCACTTATTATCCAATCCAGATCAATATTTATTAAGAATTGGAAAATTTATCCGTAAAACTAGTTTAGATGAATTGCCCAATATTTTAAACATTATTAAAGGCGAAATGGTCTTTGTTGGGCCAAGACCTGCTTTATACAACCAAGAAGATTTAATGACTTTAAGAGTTGCAACTGGTGTTGATAAACTAAAACCTGGAATTACTGGTTGGGCTCAAATAAATGGCAGAGATGATATATCTATAAATAAAAAGGTAGAATTAGAACAAGAATATATGAATAAGAAATCATTCATTTTTGATATCGAGATTATTATTAAGACTTTCGAAAAAGTATTATTTAGCAAAGGAGTAAGTCATTAATTCATAATTTATGGACTAATTTTCGATTCATTAGAAAACATATTTGCTGACTTACATTTAATTTTAATATAGATTTTGATCCTAATTTTTTTCTAAGAGTGCTATTAGTTTTTTCTATTCGTTTGGTTTTTACAATCAGAATAATGTATCCTTGATTTACTACTTAAGATCATTTTTGTTCTTTATTTAAAACATCAAATATATCTGTGTAGTTAACTTCATTTGACGTATAAGTAGCGGTTATGAAACATTGGATTAGTTATTAAAAAAATTAAATATACAAAATTCTAACATAAATATAAATTAATTACTTTTTTTAATTAAGAAAATAAAGAATATATTTAAATATAAACTCTAAAAACATATAATGATAAAAATAAAGATTTTATATAAATTCATAGCTAAACATTATATTTTTATATCAATCTTTTGCTTTTCGATCCCGCTAATTTGGTATTCAATAAATTATATTTTTGGCAAAGGTTTTGGTATGATTTCCTACATGTCAACTAGCTTTGCTGTTAATTATTTTGATTATGGTTTCGTAAAAAGAGGTTTAATTGGAACAATTCTGAGCTGGATACCAGGCGAGAAATATGTTCTTATCGCACTAAATTTCTCTATATTTATTTTTCTAGTTATAATTTTTGTTTTTAGCAGGTTAATTGAAAAAGTTGATGATGTGAATCTAGCAGATTTCCTAAAGGTAACTCTTGCTATAAGCCCTTTTACTTCCTTTCAATTCGGCTATGAAATAGGCCGTCTTGATTCTTATAACATTCTTTTAATGATATCTGTATTGTATTTCGTACAGAATCAAAAATGGTTTTTAGTATTAATACTTTCTTTATGTGGTCTACTTTTGCATGAATCGTTTGCAACATATGCTCTTCCATTGATTTTATCAAGTATTTTTACTTATCGATCGGAAAAATTTAGTTTTAAAAAGCACACAAAATTCATATACCTTGTTATTTACTTATTATGCTCATTTTTTGTTGCTTTTCTTATTACGAAATATGGAAATAGTGACCTTGTTGTTAAAAGAGCGCCAGGTGATGGGCAAGAGGCATGGGCTAGGCCGTTAATTCAACAGGGTTTTTTGAAATTGGGATTGTTTAACTTGACAGTTACGTTCTCGTTAATTGCTGTAGTATATTTTTTTCTATTTAAATTTTACCAATCAAACAACTCGAGACCAGATTTATTCTTTTTAGCAGCTTTCGCCCCACTCTCACTTTTTTTTCTAGGCTGGGATTTCGCTAGATGGGTTGGTCTTATTGTAATTACAGTCATCACAATTGTTTTTATCAAAGGGCTTTTTAACAAGTGGAGATTAACTTATCAGTTACTTCTATACGCTGGTTTTGTATTTTTGCTTCCTTTTGGGCCAATTGGATTTTTTGGGGTTTTCCCGATGTTTCGAAGTGCTTTAGAATTTTTGAGCAAAATTGTGAAATTTACTAATTTTTGAGATCTCCGATTTAAAAGAAATTTTATTAAACTAATTTTTACTATTAATCTTTTCTTTTACCATTAAAAATTGAAATGGTTTTTGTTGGCCCACGTCCTGCTCTATACAATCAAGATGATTTAAAGACTTTAAGAGTTGCTACTGGTTTTGATAAATTAAAGCCAGGAATTACTATTTGGGCGCAAATTAATGGCAGAGATGATATATCTATCGAAAAAAGTTGCAATTAGAACAAGAGTATATGAATAAGAGATCAACTCTTTTGACATTGAGATCATCATAAAGACCTTCACCAATGGTTTGTTTAGCAAAGGAGTAAGCCATTAAATTTACATTCAAAATATATCATAAAAAGCCAGGATCATTCTTGGCTTTTTTATTTCACTCCCTTCACCACCTCCCCAGGACTCAACAACCTCGCATGATCCAACAGTTCCACTATCGCCATAGTTTTGCGTGTTTTAAGATCACTCAAGCCTTTAATAATGGAATAGGAGTCCTTTAATAAATAAAACACATTGGTGGTGAGGTTCAACGTTTTGGGTTTGTTATATAATGTCGGAACTATTTGATTTTGATACAAAGCATCTATCTCCGCAAAACTCTCTACATGCGCGGCTATATTATGATGACAAGCTAAATTCAGTATTGGTTCTTTTTGTGCATAACACCAAGCGTCTAATTGTTTAAATACTTTAGGACTATTTTTTGTTATTAGTGTGCTACTTAGTTGATACACAAATCCATCAACTTTCCAGCGCATAGTATTGTATAGGGCAAGTGCACTATCTTTTTTTGCTGGATTACTTTCATTTTTGATTTGCGTAGTTAAATACAATTCGGAACTATATTTAATTTCAATGAGCCTACTCATTAATCCTTGTTGGGGCTGCGCTTGCACACTTCCAATGTTCAACGTCATTATTAAATAAAGACATTTCATTTTATAAGTTATTATGTTTCTCATAGTTGTAAATTTTTATTGAAAGAATTTTTGAGTTGCCAATATCCCCTCGCTTTGTGGATTTTGATCATAGTCATTGTCCATTAAATCAATGTTCACGTATTTTACTATATCCTGCATACTTGCCTCCTGCCCGTATTGGCTTAGGTTCTTGATTAAGTAATGGGTAAAGGCCCCATTGAACCGGTTATTGATATACGCGTCGGCGCTTAACTGATGCGAAGCACATCCACTTAACAATGCGCCATGTAAGGGGATGGGCGCTGCACTGAGGCTAGCTGCTGGCATGGTAACACCTTGTTGTGGTTCGTGATTGAACCTGCGAAACCTTGTATCTACAGCAATTTGTTGCTTTCTAGACAGGTCCTCCGAATGGCAACTATCCGATATCCATACAAAATGCACGCCTTTGGGGATGCCAGCAAAGATTTTGGCAAATTCCTTATCGCTAATGGCCGTTTTGGTGGCATCCGCATCACTAAAGTCATATGGGCAGATAATCTCATCCAATCCGTCTTTTTCAAAAGTATGTCCTTTGCTAGGCAATTGTGCGCCGTGTCCGCTATAATGAAACAAGATTTGATCTCCTGCACTTGCTCCCAATAGCAACCAATTTAAATGATCTAAAATACCTTTTTTAGTGGCCCTGCTATCTGTCAATGTTTTGATATTTTCTTTTGCATACACTTTGTTTTTTATAGTAATAAAATATTCCATATCTATAATATCATTAATACATCCCCTTAAATTATTATTGGAATTTGGGTAGGCATTAATCCCTACAAGTAGTGCTTTGTTATTCATACATAAATGGTTTGGTTGATTAAATCTAGGATTAAAATAGGCCGCACCAAATTTTAATTTTACATTTATGAAGGTGGATGAAATGCTTATATAGAAAGGATTCTATTCGATTGTTGCAAACAATTACTACGCTTGATACACTACTTTTTTCTAATTGAAAATATTCTAAAAAATAATTTATGATACAAACCAGTCGCATGTCTTTATTTAAGAGTTTATTGCTTTTTTGCATTGCTTTTGTTTTATTTTTTACCACGGCACCTATTGGTTTTTTGTATGCGGTGATACGTCAGAGCTTGGCAAAAAGAGTGTACTCCTTATCTGTCTATTTTTTAGAATTGGCATTGGCTTTAGACAATGCAGGTAATGTGCTGATGCAACATGTGTTAAACGATACGCTCTTAATCAAAAATCAAAACACCTATTTGTTTGGAAACAAAATGGAAACCATTAGCAGTGTCATTGGTAAAAACCTAGTCACTCATACCCTTAGCCCAACCGGACTTTTGTTAAATAACTTTTTACATTGGATAGATAAAGACCATTCCTTGAACTCTATTAATTATGAGGTAAAGCTTTGGAAGGCACAAAATGAGGGTAAATAACCACTAACTAATTGATTATCAATAAATTTATATAATTTATTCATTATTTTGTAACGGGTGAACGCATTTTGAACCCTTTTGCTCCCTAACTTTACATCAGATTAACTAGATTTAATTCATCTCTTCAAACCCACCCCCCTAAGATTTGATTGAACACAAAACAAGTATGTTTAAGATTAACAACTTCAGTATTGTACCTAAGTACGTAATTTTTTTATTAGACTTAGGCGCCACTGTGACTGCGTTATTCATCGCAATTTTGATTCAACAAAATGTGTCGTTAGCTGCTACAAATTGGTCGCATGTATTGAATGCTACTTTTTTAATGTTGCTGGTGAATGCATTGGTTTTTTCCGCTACTAAATCTTATACGGGTATTGTGCGTTACACTGGTGTACAAGACGCATTGCGCATTGCCATTGCAGTGGGTTTATCTTCTTTTATTATTTTAGTAATTAACACAGTAGCGCTTGGTGTTAGTTCTATTTTATCTATGACGACTTTGGTCATTGTATTGTATACCATTTTTAGTTTTTTATTCTTGATAAGTTATAGGGTATTGATTAAATATCTTTTTGCTTATGCTAAGAATTATAAAATGCAAAAAAAATCGGTGGTGATTTTTGGTGCAGCAGCGACTGGTGTGGCTACACAGCGCGTACTTGAGAATGATGGTCTTGCTAATATTCAAGTGATTGCGTTTATTGATGATGACCGAAAAAAAGGAAGTAAAAATTTAAACGGCGCACCCATTGTTTCTTTCAATGAATTTAAGGAGATGGTGGCCATTAAGCCTGTGGATGAATTAATTATTGCCACTTATACTTTACCTACCAAACGTAAAAACGAGGTGGTTGATTTTTGTTTAGACCATGACATTAAAGTATTGAGTGTACCTGCTTATTCTAAATGGGCAGAAGGTAAGTTCTCTAGTAGACAATTACAGTCTATTAAAATTGAGGACTTATTGGAGCGTGACCCAATTCAAATTAATAACAACGAAATTAAAGCGCAAATTAAAGGCAAACGTATTTTAGTGACTGGTGCTGCAGGATCTATTGGTTCTGAGATTGTGCGTCAATTGATTCCTTATAGCCCCGAAGTGATTATATTATGTGATCAGGCCGAGACGCCATTACATAATCTTGAACTTGAATTAAAAGAAAACGGAACACGTATAAATTGCATTAGTTATTTGGCGGATGTCACTAATAAAACAAGGATGCAAAAATTATTTGAGGAATTTGAGCCTCAATATGTGTACCATGCGGCTGCCTATAAGCACGTTCCTATGATGGAACTTTGCCCTACCGAAGCTGTGCGTAATAATGTGATTGGTGTAAAAATAATTGCAGACTTATCTATCCAACATAAGGTAGAGCGTTTTGTGATGATCTCTACGGATAAAGCGGTGAACCCGACCAACGTGATGGGCGCCTCTAAGCGTATGGCGGAGATGTATGTGCAAGCCTTATCCAATCAACCAGAATTAGCTACTAAATTTATCACCACTCGTTTTGGTAATGTACTTGGTTCTAATGGTTCTGTAATTATTCGCTTTAAAGAACAGATCGAAAAAGGAGGACCGGTGACGGTGACACATCCAAATATCACAAGGTACTTTATGACCATCCCTGAGGCTTGTCAATTGGTATTGGAAGCAGGTAGTATGGGTAATGGAGGTGAGATATTTGTGTTTGATATGGGTAAGCCAGTGGCCATTGCAGATTTAGCTCGTAAGATGATTCGTTTATATGGCTTGATTCCTAATATTGATGTGAATATTACTTATAGCGGTTTACGTCCTGGTGAAAAACTATATGAGGAATTATTGAACGATGCAGAAAATACCACACAGACCTACCACGAAAAGATTTTAATTGCGCAAGTGCGTGAAGTGTCATTTGAATTGGTGAAACAAAATACCTTAGAACTAGAAACCATTTTAAGTACCACCAACGACGAAATGTTATTGGTAGGCAAAATGAAGGAACTCGTTCCAGAATACATCAGTAACAATAGTATTTATCAGCAATTAGATACCAAGGTGATTTCGATTTCGAATTAATTTGTACATAAATTTCTTAATTCAATATTTAACCCGATAACATGTTTATCGGGTTTTTTGTTTCAGTATATTTGTGCATGCACCAACGCGTTAATATTTTAGGCACACAGGTAAGTTCAATCAGTTCATCTGATTTATTTGTTGCATTTAAAATGGCAATTCAAGCAAAAAAATTAATGCAAGTTGCCATCACACCCGTGAATTCAATCCTTGCTGCCTATAAAAATCCACAAGTTCAAAACGCTTATAATACTTCAGATTATGTGCTTTGTGATGGGATGCCTGTTAAATGGGCGTCTACATTTTTAAATACGCCAATTGTAGAACGTATTACTGGATTAGATTTACTCCCAAGTCTTGTTGCTTTTGCCGCTGCTGAAAACTTTAATTTGTTTCTATTAGGTGCTTCGCCTGGTGTGGGTGAAAAATTAAAGGAAGTGATTTTACAACAATATCCTCATTGTAAAATAGTAGGTATCTATGTTCCTCCATTCATGCCAGTGTTTGACGCTGCAGAAAATAAAAAAATGGTGGATGCCGTGAATGAAGCTAAGCCTGATATCGTACTCATAAGTTTAACTGCGCCTAAACAAGATTTGTGGATCACACAAAATAAAGCACAACTACATCCTGCTTTGTATGTGGGCATTGGCGGTGCTTTTGAAGTGATGGCTGGCTTAGCAAAACGTGCACCTAAGTGGATGCATGGCGCTGGACTAGAATGGCTGTTTCGTTTAATCCAAGAACCCAAAAGAATGTACCGCCGTTATTTAATTGAGGCGCCTTTATTTATTCCATTGGTGATTAGGCAGAAATTTTCTAGGAAGCAATAAGTTCCAAGACTGCCAGTACTCGCTTCGCTCGCACTGTCTTCTTCCGTATTGAACTTACTCAAACCCTTTCAAACCATCCCGCTTTGCGGGACAGTTTAGGTTCTTCATCTCTCACCAACTTACGAAAGCAAGCTTTCGACGTTGTCTCAAAATGAAGAACCCCCAACACTGCGTGTTCAGGGTTTGTGGTCTCGCCAAGATTGGCACAACTTGGCGTCCTTTAAAATCAATTGTGGTCTCGCCAAGAATCGAACTTGGATCTAGTGTTTAGGAAACACCTATTCTATCCATTGAACTACGGGACCATCGAACCACTGGGATTCGAGTCTTAA
>Ga0222712_10000654_pt1 | contig 44522 bp, 27 predicted proteins | sample C33_657DmetaG_FD_165043 | JGI IMG/M metagenome (GOLD analysis project Ga0222712, IMG submission 165043) | Estuarine water microbial communities from San Francisco Bay, California, United States - C33_657D | ecosystem: Environmental > Aquatic > Marine > Unclassified | place: USA: California... | reverse complement strand
GAATGGACGACGAGTGAACGAATTCGAACGCGAACGCGATATGAGCGACGAGCGCGCGCTCGAACGCGGTGGTGATGGATGTGATGGAAAACACGCGCGCGCCGCCGCCGACGACGACGACGACGAGCGAGGCGGAAAGCATACCGCGGGGATGTTATCAGTGCGCGCGCGAGCGTTCGCGTTGAAAAGCGCGACGAATAGACATGGACAAAATCGCTTGGCGAAAGGGCGTCGCGCGATTGGGCGCGCGGTGGCGTCGGATGATGAGGAGGATAAGCGCGTCGCCGCGCGAGCGCCGCTCGGGCGAGAGTTTCGCGTGGCGTCGAATGATCGAGCGAGAAAGCGCGCGTTGGAGACGAGGTTGAAAGTGATGGAAGCGTTACCAAAGACGAGTAAGTACGCGAAAGGGCAGATTGAGATCATCGTCAAGGCGTTGGAGATTTTGAAGCGAGTCGAGGCGGACGAACGAGGGCGGACGAAGGAGGAGGAGGAGGAATTAGCTTTCTTGTTGAGGGCGGTGAAGATTTGATCGCGTCGTCGTCGTCGTCGTCGTCGTTATGATTGGGGTGGTCGATCGTCGTTTATGTGTCGTTAGGTGTGCGCTAATGGAGTGGGAAGTTAGGGGGACGGAGATCGCGATTCGGGACCGTCGCGGAGAGACGAGGACTTTACGAGACGCCGCCGACGTCGTAAATTTTAGCCGCGTCGCGCAAGATGCGTTTCTTTCGGATGCGATACGCGATGGCAGTTCGCATGTTTCCTTTCTTCGGTGCCGTTTTGAGCGCGTCGTAGTCTTGCTCTAACGTCGTCGGGCAATCGGCGAGACGCGCGAGGACGGCTTGGCGAATGGCGAGCGCCACGCGCTTCTCCGGCGCGCCTCCGCCGAGCTTGAATCCCTCCACCCCGTTCGCCGCGGCGAACTCTTCGGGCGTCGCCAATACCGCTCTCAACGCCCAAAGCAAATTATTTTCGGCGTTGCCGTCCGAGATGAAGTTGCCGTTCCACAGCGCCTCGTCGAGCGCCGGATGCGTGCGCTTGAGATTGGCCAAACGCGACGGGTCGGCGCCGAGCGCTCGTTTCATCGGCTCGTGGTTCGCTTGCAAATACGGCAAAAGCCCTTCGAAACGATAAATATCAGCGACGTTTTCGGTGTCCACGAAACCGTAGCGCGTGACCAATTCGTCGTTGTTCAACACGCCGTATGAAATAAAAACTTCTGAGCCGGCGGCGTAATCCCTCGGCGAGCGCAACACAAACGCCCCGACTGAAAACTCAAACTCTGCATCCGTCTTCGCCATAGTCTTGTGATTCACCGAGTCGATCAGTGGCATAAGCACGTACGTCTTCACGCTGTCGCGCTCGATATTCGCCATGCCGTCAAACACCGTCAGAGCGAGCATGGCGGCGACGGCGAGCCATCGACCTTCGGCGCTCGGCGCCGTCAAAAACGTCGCAAACGCCGTCCCGACCGCGAGCGAGCGCGGTAACAACTTCGCTCTCAGTTTCGCATCGTCCACTAGCCTGCCGCTGAACACGCGCGAGCGCACGCAATCCATGGCCCAAATCACTCGTTCGTCCGACATCGAGCTCAACGCGCTCGTCGCGTCGGCGTGTTTCCGAACCAATCGAATCGCTTCCGCGTTCTCCTCCAACTGTTCTCGTCTAAATTTCTCCGTCAACGTGTATTGCATCGCGCGTATCTCCTCATCGCTGTACGATGCGATTAAATTCACCACCTCCGGGAGTTGTCGCACGTACGGCGCGAACGCGCTCGCCGACCCGAGGGCGTATTCTCGCAGTAACACCAACCCAACGCGCAACGCCCATCGCCCGTCGCCCGCGGCGAGCCACAGGGCGTCTGAAATAAACTCTGGATGGGGATTATCCATGCCTTCGGTGACGATCAACGCCGCGCGTCGAGGCAGTCGCGCGAGCTCGTCGTCGGCTTTGATGTTCTTCAAAGCGACGACCCCGCGCGAGGTCTCCGCTTCATCCGCGCCGCCGCTCACGTACGCGACGGTGATATTCTTCCCGACGACACCGCGTTCGGCGAGCCACGTCGCGAAGTCGGCGAGTAGGGGCGAGGAAGACGTCGATGGTTGAATAGCGCCCACGCGAGCGCGCGGCGAACGCGAGGGCGAAGCGCGAGCGAAGCGCGAGCTCTCAAGCGATACCGGCGCGCTCGCTCGGGACGATCGATGCGCGCACGAGAGAGGACGCATAGTTGACCTTTCTGCGGCTCGAGATGGAAGACTCGCGCGAGAACGCGCGGAGAGTGAGGAGTGGAGCGCGCGACTCGCGGCGCTTTTGAGCGGCGGCTGCGAGCCGCGAGCCGACGTCGGTGAATGTTGCACAACAGGTAGCAATACAAACGCGCGACGCGCGATGGAAACCACGAAGACGTTTCCGACTATTTCCAAAGTTTAACGCTCATGTCGCGCGAAGCGGAGATGAGCATCTTACCAGACGAACCGGAGATGACGGCCAAGGCGACGACGGCGTCTCGATGGGAATCGTGTCGCTCGTGAGCCGCCGAAGTCTGCGCCGCGGGCTTAGACGGGACTGGAATCTCCTGCTGAAGCACCATGCCATTGAACGACTTTTCGGAGAACTTCGGACGAGGACCGGTGACTTTACCCGAAACGATGCGCGATTTCGAGGCGTCGCCGGGTTGCCAAACGCGAATGCACGAGTCGGTGCTCCCAGAGACGATCGAACCATTCTGAAGGGTCAGAAGCGCGCGCACGCCAGGCGGACGCGCCGTTGTGGAAACGAGCTCGTCCGCGCGCAGGTCTTCGCTGAAATTTCCATACGCCGAGCTCGTGCCCAGCGCGGAAGCGTACGCGTGTGCGCCGTGCGAACGCGTCGCGCGTAATCGACCGTTGGAATCCATCGCGCTCGGCGGCGCCCGCGCGGCGGCGTCGAGCGCGGCGCCTTGGCCACGTAGCGTGCGCAATATTCGAAGGCACCCACCGTCGGCGACATCCCACAACGCAACTTCGTCGTGACCAGCGGCGCACCACACGAGGGGGCGAGATACGACGCCGGCGGAGCTCTGTCGAGCAGGCGGCGGCGCAACCGCCATGGCGTCAATGCCCACGCCTCTCGATGGGTGACTCCACTCTTGAACAATCGTCTGAAATCGCATGTCCAACAAATTCATCGAGCCGCTAGAGGTACCGACTACGAGCCATGAAGAAGCGCCTTGCGCGTCCAACGCGAGTGCGGACGCGATGCCGAGTTTAGGATTGAGTGGAATCCTAAACGCGTCTCTCGGCGCGCGGAAATCCCACCCGTGCACGCCACCGGTTTGAGTGACGTAGCACAAGACTTGCTCTCCTAAGCACGCCAGGGCACAGATCGCCCCTTCTGATTTGTTGACATGACGGATTTCAGCGGCGCCTGTGTACTTGTCCGGCACCGGTCGCCCACCCTGCTGCTTCACGGAATCGCGCGACGTGTACTCTACCCGCCACACGTGCACCGCGCCGTTATCGCTGCCGCTGACAATGTGAGAATCCGACGTCGACGCGACGCACGTAATTTTGCCGCCTTGAGAAGCATACGTGAGCCTCGACTTGAATGATACGTCTTTTTCGATCCGTCTTGAATCCCAAATCTTACAGCTCCCGTCTTCGCTTCCAGTGACGAAGAACACCTCTGCGCGATCGACCGCAATCGAAGTCACCGTGCCGCGGTGCTCAATTAAATGTGCGACTAGAACGCCGCGCGGCGTCCAAGAGTCGTCGATTGCATTTGCCATCGCGTTAGTTTCAGCTTCTGGTGCGCCGACTGGTTTGAACCTATTCACACCCATATTCTTCACCGCGGCGGAGAGCGTGTCCACGACGCTCGCGCTCACAACGGTCGCTCCTTTGCTGTCAACGTCGCCGCGCATTGAAATCGCGCGCGCATCTTGCGGGACAACGAGTGGAGCTTTTGCTCCAAAGACCGTGGTCCAAGCGTCGCTCACTTCTGAGTCCGATGTCATCTCGCCTTCTTCGATGATGCTCGGCGGTCGAGAGGATTTAACGCGGGGCGATTGTCTCGCCGCTCCGTCCAGCGCCATCGGCGCCGGCGATGAAGGAGTTGAGCGCGTTCGACGAGCGTTCGCGAGGGCCTTGATGTACGGCGCCATAACTTTCAAGCTCGGCGCTTCCATTTCGGCGTCTCGCAAGTTGAACGTCGGCAAGTTATTCCCGGGGTCTTGATTTTCAGCATTGAGCGGCCTGTCGATGCGCGCGCTCGCCGCCGCGTACACCGCCGCCGTCCGCAATCCGCTCGCCAGCGCAATCGCGGCTTCGAACGCACTCCTCGACGGCGGCGGGTATGCGCACATAGCGAGTACCTCGGGCTGGTTCAAATACTCGGGCACCACGCGCAACAACTTTGAACGATTGGGCTCGGATTTGTCCACGAACGGCTCAACGATTGGCGTGAGCGACGCAAACGCGTCAACGACTCCCAGGCTTCTCACCGCGGCGGCGAAAAAATCCAGCGCGGAATTCCTAACGCTCGCGGACGGATGACAGATAAGCGGTGCCGCTGAATTGGCGATGCCCAATATCGCGCGCTTACCGAGGCATTTAACGTCGGTTTGCTTCTCTCCGGCAAACTCATCGGGTCCAATCAACTTTATCATACATCGTAATGCCCACGATATTACGGAATCCTGCACGTCGAGAAGGCATCGATCGATGCAAGGGACGAGAACGAGCTCGCACGAGCCCCGTCCCACGAGCCGGCCGACGCCAGAAATATGTCGAAAGAACGCTGACCGCAATTGCGGTGACTGTGAGTTCAAACACGTGATCAACAGCGGCATGAGAAAATCATTCGTATCGTCTCGACCAAAAAAGATCGCCAACTGCACCGAGTTCGCAAGCAGCGCCTCCAAAAGCGCTTGTTCGGCTATAAATGTGCTACTCGATCGAGTTTCTGGGGTAAGAAGCGTCAGAATCGTGCTTCGAACCGTGTTTCGAATGACGAAAATTTCGTCGTCAAAACTAACTGGGCTCCCACAGTTGCCACTGCTCGCAACGGCGCGTTGCAAAAACTCAACGCTCAAACGCGCGAGCTCGGCTAATACTTCCCCTAATGCTATTCTAACCAACGCTTCGGGATCACTAGCGGCGTGGCTCACTGTCGGCCAAATGTATTCCCTGAATAATCCGAATTCGCTTTGCGGAACGTCGTCCACGGCACTCAAAATGTCAGCGATGGCGCGAACCGCCTCCGTCCTGACGCTCGCTGCAGGATCGTGAAGCGAGCTCGCGCAGAATGGAAGCATGAGCTGCAGCAAGCACTCATCAGTAGCAATCGCGCTGAGCTTTCTTAAGAGTTTCAAAGCTCGGATGCGAGCACTCACGAGCGTTGCGCCTCGAATCGCCGAGCACACATGTGCGGCGATGAGGTGCACGCCTGGGCATTTCAATCGCAATGTCTTCGCCATCTCGAGCGCCTCTTCAACCGTCGCCGCATGCTGGATCGCTTCCACTCCACTTTCCACTCGTAAGATGGCGTCAAGCAACTGGTCTGATTCTGCGGCGACGGCATCTATTTTCCCATTGGCGTCCAAGTTGAGAAATTTTGCGCTAAACTCGTGCACGAGTGCAAAGTAAGACGGAAACAAACTTGAACGTTCGTATTTTTCCAAGTATGCGCGCGCGCTCAATCGTGCGCTCGGGTCGAGCGACACCATGGACGTGATCATCTCGCGCGCCAAGGGATCCTTCACGCCTGCCTCGAGCGCCTCACGAGGATCGTACTCGCCGCGACGATACTGCAACGCCACCGACAAATCAAACAACGCCTTACCATCCATAAACAACTCCGCGAGCGTGCATCCGAGGGCAAAGATATCTGCGCTTGGATCCACCTTGGTCGGCGTCTCATCCAACATCGTATCCGAAGACCGATTCCGACTCTCATTTGAAAATCGCTCGGGCGCGATGCAGCAGCGTCGCCGCCCGCCGCTATCAAAAAAATACGTAAACTCCGACGGGTTATCGATCGGAATCTCGCTCGGCTTGTACGACGCGAAATCGCTCAAAAAGCACCACCCCCAAGACGTCACGAGCACGTTCTCGCACTTGATATCCCCGTGCGACACGCCCACCGCGTGCGCGTCTCTCGTCGCCAATAACGTTTGAAACGCCATCCACGACCGTTCGCATTCGCTCAAGAACGGTCGCGCGCTTAATCGATCATACATCGTCATGTGACAAAACTGTCGTATCAAATACACCGCCCTCGTGGTCTCGATCGCCTTCGCGTACGGCCAGCAGTGCGGCGCTTCGCCGTTCGCTCGCGACAACGCCTCGCGAATCACTTCAATCTCCCTTTCGTGTCGACGCAAATCCGGAAACTTCCCCGGTCGTTTGACGTGCATCTTCACCAAAACAAGCGACGAGGACGACGACGACGAGGACGACGACGACGACGACGACGACGACGCGTGCCCCAACGCTCGCGCTCGTGTGGCTTTCGATCGTTCGTCATCATCCGCGCGCGGCTCGCTTCGTTCGACATCCGCGCGACAGGTGATGGATTTCAAAAACCGCCCGCTCGCCACCTCCGTCCCGACGTTCGTTTTCGCGACGAACGACGGGAAATCGCTCGACAACACTTCCGTGATCGTCCCTCGCAAAGGCACGGAGTGTTGGTTCCCCATCGCGCGGTTGTGCGGTCGAGCTCGCGTTCGCTTCGCGCGCCGCGACGCGAAGCGCCGCGGCGCGAAGCGTCACAGCGCGACCTTTGACGCGATGTCCGTCATCACTTTGCGCGACAACCGCGCGATGCCCGCGATTGCGTTTGGGACGTATCGACTCGCGGGTGACGCCGCGCGCGACGCCGTGCGCGACGCCTTGCGAGTTGGTTTCCGCGGCGTGGACACGGCGTCGGCGTACAAGAACGAACGCGCGGTGCGCGAGGCGATCGAACAAAGCCCAATACGAGATGACGTGTTCGTCACGTCGAAGATCTCGCCCAGGGAGATGGTGAATGAACGAGTGACGAGAGCGGCGATCGAGGGCGTGGTGGAGAGGTTAGGACGGGCGCCAGATTTGTTGTTGATTCACTGGCCCGGGGCGAGCGACGAACCGCCGACGAGCGCGAGACATCGAGAGTTGCGAGCGATGACGTGGCGATGCATGGAGGACGCGCAGAGCACTGGGAGGTTACGATCGATCGGGGTGTCGAATTTTGAACCAAGACACTTGGAGGAGTTGATGTCGAGCGCGCGCGTGACGCCGAGCGTGAATCAGGTGGAGCTGCACCCGAGATTTACGCAACGCGCGTTACGCGAGTATTGCGCGAGCCATGGGATTCACGTCCAAGCGTACTCCCCTCTGGGCGTGGGCACGCTTTTAGAGGATGAAAAAGTCGTCGCGTTCGCGCGATCGATCGGGATGGCGCCCGCGCCGGCGCTCGTTCGATGGGCGCTCTCGCGTTCGTGCTCCGTCGTCGTGAAATCCTCTCGCGCGTCGCGCGCCGAAGAAAATTTCTCCGCCTCGCGCGTGTCCACGGCGCACGCGACGGAACAAGAGATTCAAATCGCGTGCGATGCGTTGGAACGCGCGTTTGAGAGCGCGCAGCGCAAGGAATGTTGGGATCCGTCCGTCGTGCGCTGACGCCGTCGTCGCCGCGCGCCGCCACTCGTGTGTTCAGTCATCCTCTTGTTTTCGTGGAAGTACGTGAAGTCGTCGACGGGTGTGGTGGATGTGCACTTGTTACATTGATAGTCTTACTGTAGTTTATGTATGTGTATCTAGGGTTTATGTCCGCCCCGTCGTCATCACGAATCAATCATCATCCATCGTCTTCATGAATCACACATCGCGCCGCACCATCGCGAAAACGCGCGCGAGTAAACGCGCTATCGAAGGTGACGATTCGACGAGAGCATCACGCTCACGATGAGCGACGACGACGCCCCAGTCGCGGTCGATGACTTCGACCCGACGGCGATGAAGAAGAAGAAGAAGAAGAAAGTGACCCTAGACCTGGACGCGAGCGAGGACGACGTCGGGACGACCCCGGGGAAAGCGCTCGATGGAGACGAGGAGGAAAACGACGAGGTTCAGAAATCCATGGAAGATTTAACCTTGGACGACGGCGAGTTCGGGAAGAAGAAGAAGAAGAAGAGCAAGGAAAAGAAGACGGACGTCGTCGCGGCGGCGGAGGAGGAGGAGGACGATCCGACGGCGGCGAGCGAGGAGTTTGGAAAGAAGAAAAAGTCAAAGAAGAAGAAGAAGATCGATGGAGAGGACGAGGACGGGGAAGAGGAGGTTGCGCGAGAAGCGACGAATACGGGATCTGGGACGTCGTGGGATGGAACAACGAGAGATTATCACTACGACGAGATGTTGGGACGGGTTTTTGGGATCTTGAGGGAGAAGAACCCGGCGTTGAGCGAAAAGAGTAAGACGATCATCAAACCCCCGAATGTTTTGCGAGAAGGGACGAAGAAGACGGTTTTTGCAAACGTGATGGAGATCTGCACGGCGATGCACCGACCGAGCGAGCACGTGATTCAATACTTGTTGGCGGAAATGGGTACGAGCGGGACGCTCGACGGTTCGCAACGTTTGGTACTCAAAGGACGATTCTTACCCAAGGTATTCGAAGGCGTTTTGCGGCACTACTTCCTCGATTACGTTATCTGCAACATGTGCAAGTCGAGTGATACGCTGTTGGTGAGAGAACAAAGCTCTCGCTTGTCGTACTGCCGATGCCAGTCGTGCGGCGCGTCGCGCTCTGTGAGCACGATCCAGAAGGGTTTCACCGCCGTCGGTAAGGGTGATCGTCGTAAAGCGCGCTTGGATGGTTAAAACTTTCCCGCTGCGTGCAATACTTGAGCGTGTCGATGTCTTTTTCCATCTCTGGGGGTGTTTCGGCTCGAGTTTTGTCGTCACACACACTTGTGCTCATAGAAATCGGTTACCGCATAGAAACCGCGTGAAGCAGGTTGAAACAGCAGATGAAACATAAATCAAATCACTAAGGCCTGGGGAACCCGACGACGATCTCGAGGGTTCACAGTTATGCTCACGACGCGCGCGACCGATTGGTCAATAGCTTTTGTCGTCGTCGAGATGTATGTGAGCATCTCATCCATACATTTGAGCGTCGTTCGCGACATCACGAGGGCGTGGAAACGAATGGTCGATCACATGGAATCTATCTGTATGGCTAAGTGATTTCGGTGCGGTCGCGCGGTGGGCGAGGCGAGCGCGGATCTCATGTTCCTGGATGGAGCGGCGGGCGGGAGGAAACGCTCGGGCAGCGGTGAGAGCATCCCAGTGTCGCGATTCCAAGCTTGGAAGCAACACGAGCGCCCATCAAAGGTACTCATGAGTTGATGTTTGGAAGCACTCTTGCACGTGGCGTGCAGACTCGTTCCGAAAAAGATGCGAGAAACGTCGGAGAAGAAGTGCTCCAAGTCCTGACTCCGGATGACGACGGGAACATCCACGCTCGCACTGTCAAGGAAAACCTCGTTCGTGACGAAGAAGGTCGCATGGAGGGGAAACGCTTCTTTCAGCGCGGCGCGGTGAGGAACGCAGATCACCAGCCGCTGCTGCCAAGGCGTCGAATCATCGTCAACCGACGGCAGCGGCACCAAGAGGCATCCGTACGTCCTCGCCCTGCCGCCGAGAACGTCACAGAGCTTTTCGGGAAGGAAACATGCGGTGCTCTGACTGATCACGTAGCATCTGATCTCGTCACGAGCCGCGCTTGGCGCCGCATTTGGCGCAAGATCGAGCTCGAGACCGATGGTTGTAGAGCCTTCCAAATCCATCGAGATCAATGGTGACGGCGACCTCCTCGAGGCCTTGAACGCATCGCGCGCAGCTTTGACCGCGACGAACGCCATGGTCTTACGTTCATCACCACCCTTTTTATCGGGATGGAGAGCGCGCGACAAATATGCAAAGCGGTCGTTAACGGCGGCTTCGTCTGCATTCGCGTCGAGCTGTAAGACCTGCAACAGGCTTGGCCCGATAAGTGCACCTGCACATTTCCACTTGTTGAAATTATTAAGAATCGTTCCGATGTCAAAGTCCGCGGCGGCGGCGTTCGCCGTCGTCGACGTAACGCCGCCACCGCGGACTTTTGTTCTGATACTGTCTTCTAAAGAGCTCGTTGCTATAGGCGGCGCCGCTGTGAGTTTTTTCGGAGATTGCGCGTCTGCTGCACTGTTGTTTTTGGGGAATGCGCACTGTTGGGCCAGTGGACACGCTTCGCACGCTGGTAGCTTGTTTTTTGATTTGCTATGGCAAAACATTTTGCCAATGACTATCAGTGCGACGTGGAGTGAGAATAACCGTTCCACACCAAGATGCTTGAGACCGCCATCGCGTTCGAGGTATCTGGCGATCGCTTGCTCTTGTGATTTAGTTGCGTCGTCATTCTCCGACTCGGCGTGGAGATGAATCCAGCCGAGTCGGACTAAAATTCTTGCTACGTGCACGTCCACTGGAAATGCCTCCCTGTGGAGCGTGAGGAGCTTGAATAACGACGCAGTCTTTGGTCCGACACCTTTCATCTTGAGAAGCACGGCGTCGATTTCCTCCATCGACGCTTCATGCAAAAACTGCAGGCGAAGTGTGCCGCGCTCTTTGATTATATCCTTTAAGATGGTTTTAATAAAACCAGAAAGGCGTTCTTTCATACCTCGACGCTGCAGAAGCTCTTCGAGCGTCGATTCATCAGCGCGAAGCACACTGTACCAGTCCACGAGATCGCTATCATCGGTACTGGTGATTGGCTCGGGTAGAGCAAATGCCCTCGCGCGAGCCTTCGCATTTTCACTCTCCACTTCCTTTGGCGACTTCCCCACGCCAGCGTCTGTAGGCGCACTGTGAAGAATCCGGAAGGACTTTATGATCCTCCGGATTTTCTCGCGTCGTATGTGCTCTTGAACCATTTCCGATGTTGCTGGAAATGCTGCCATGATTGCGGTGAATGCTCGTACACTTTCAACATCCACCGCGTTCTGCACCAAGATCGCCGCCATCAGCCCGTCGAGAACGGACCCGCGCCATTTCGTACTCAACTGATGCCCGTCTCCGAGAACGCGCGGCGTCGACGCCAGCAAGTTGTCAACGCGTCTCAACTTCCTATCTCGGTCGTCCTGCTCCGATCCCAACGCGAGCTCGGTGCCGTTCGGTCTGTACACTCGTACCACTTTGCTGGGTTTCTTCACCCGACCAATCGGTGTATCGCGCATAGATTTTCGCCACATAAGCTCGTCGCCTCGTTCTCGAACATCGACCAAGTATCCGTCTCGCGTAAATTTCACCTCACTCGTCTCGGCCAGAAATCCCAGCCCGCCCTCGTACTCGACCGTTCGCCCTTGCGCGCCCACGCGCGCGCGCCACCACTCCCACCTGTTACACCTCGCCCCGCGCTCATCTATCTCCAACTTCCAACGCACTTCGATGGAATCCCCTTCCCTGGCTTCCCGTCCTTCGGCGTCCCTCGCGAGCGCTGGCCCGTCCCGGTCAGCAGTCGCCGCGACTCGCGCGCGCCAACGCAACTTCGTCCCGTCGCTCGACTCGTCCACGCACGTCGTGTCATCTATAATTTCGATGACGCTGTCGAACCCACCGTTGTCGACGCACTCGCGCGCGTGCTCGCGGTCGTACGTCACGCGCCACCTCGAGCCGCGCCGACCGGTGACGACGCACGGCCACCACGTCCACCGAGCGCCGCGCGTGCGCTTCCGCGCGCATCCGTCGACCGTGACGTCTTCGCGCACGACCTGCCAACGAATTTCTAGCTCGGTACCGATATCGATCGCGCGCGCGTGCGACATGGTCGTCACACGCGCGGCAAGGCGTCGACTGAAGCCCAACTACCTCGGCGCTCGGCACGGATGTTGAGCGAGTCTTCTACAGTGTAAGTCTTCTACAGTGTGTGTTCTTTTAAAATCTTCTACAGTGTGGCGGTGTGAAGCTAGTGATGTTAGTGTTGTTAGTCCTCTTGGTCCTCCTTTCGCGAGCACGCGGCGGCGGCGCGGGCCGCGTCTGGGTTCATTTCGCATTTCCAAGGATCGTTTTCGCCGAGCGTATCCATGTACAGTTGTGGTACAATACGCCATTTTTGACACTTGTCGCACTGAATCCAGGACGTTTGAGCTTTGGTCTTCGGTGCTGGAGACGCAACCTTTAAAACCTTGGGCTTAGGAACGGGGGCGCCTCCGCGACGAATAACCGGCGCCGCGCCCCAACGCACAGTCTGCAAAGCAATTTGAAGAATTTCCTTGCTTCCATCGTCGTACACAACTTCGTGCTCGCCAGAGTCCGGTCGAAATCCAGTGACAGTGCCGTAGTAGAATGAATCGTCGGATGGCCAGAACACTTCAATCTCGCGCTTGATGCACGACGTGCCCAAGGCTTCACCGATTTGCTTCATCATCTTGCCAATGTTTTCGCCCATCTTGAAATCAGGTGCGATCAAACGAATGGATTGTCGCCACTTCTTCGCCGCACATTTTCCAGAGAATCGTTCGAACTCCATCGTCGGCACGGTGATCTCCTCGACGTAGCAGCGCTCGCGATCGCGACGCATCGCCGCGTAGCGCACCATTTCCTCGCCGCGCTTGCCGCCTGGGAGTAACACGCCTCGCATACCGCCGCATCCAACGGGAATTGGCTTCACAGAGAAGATCAATCCTCCGTCAGGCTCGGGCAACTTGACGTCACCAGTAAACGGCTCCCAGTATTTTGGCAACCAGCGAACGGTTGACAGAAAGAGGTAGATTCTCTCAATTTTGCTCTCCTCTTCGGACAAGTACTGAACCTCGTGCTCGCCAGTGTTGTCGTCGTACGCCACAATTTTAGCTGGGAAGAATTCCGAGCCCTCACCGTGAGGAAGGATTTCAATGATGTTTCCGATGACCCCGCGTCCGAGCTCGAGACCACGTTCGGCGAGATAAAGAATGACTGGCTGATCCTTGGAAGTGCCGACGCCGTTTGCCTTGATTTCTTCTTGCCAACGTCCCTTCTTCTTTGCAAGCTTCATGAACGCCTCGACATCCATGGCCTTAGTTGAAGCCGTCTTTTTCTTTGATTCGTGGAACAAGACAATCTTTCCACCACCGGTCAAAACAGCGTCGAGGCCGCCGCACATGATGGGAACCGCGCCGGCGCGCGTGACGCATTGCGCATCGAGTTCGAGTAAGAAATCTGCAGCAGCTTGCGCGGCGAGCTCCTCCTCTGTGAACTTCGTGCGCTTGGCTCGCCTTCGTCCAGTGTACTCTTCTTCTTCTTCTTCTTCCTCTTCTTCGTCTTCGTCTTCGTCTTCGTCTTCGTCCTCGTCTTCGTCTTCGTCTTCGTCTTCGTCGCTGAAATCCTCGTCGGAGTCGGCGAAATCTTCGTCGTCGTCGTCATGCACGTACTTGGCCTTTTTCGACGCCGAACGTTTGGGAAGTTTCTTGGCGCGCTTGCCCTTGAATTTTTGCTCTTCGACCGCCTTGGAAGTACCCTTGGCTTTCGCCGGCACTGACACTGGTTTAGCTTTGGGCTTGGCTTCTTCTGTTGCCGTTCTGGCGTTCTCTAACGCCCCCTCGACCAAAGCGATGGCTTTGAGTTCCTCAACCGTCGGACCGCGCTGCAAATATACCTTCGTCTCCTCAGGTAACTCAGTGTTTTCGGTGAGCTTGGTGAAGTACGATGCGTTCCACTCGAGCAGCTCAGTGTTCGTAATCCCAACTTGCGACGAGATGGCGTCGATAGTAGTCATCTCACCGCAAACGAACACGCGGTAGCCATTGACCATGGTTACCTCACCCAAGCCGGCCGAACGCACGCGCTTCATCGGCGGCTCTTTTTTCCCTTTATCCGCAGAAGGCTTTCGCCCGGGCTTCTCACGAACCACGGCGAATCTTTGGGGCAGACCATCCGGCCAACGAGTCCGTTGCAAGCAAAAGTAAATCCACTCACGGTTACCATCGTTAAACATGATTTCGTGCTCACCTGAATCTGATTTGTATGCGATGACTTCGCCCGCGACGTACTCTTCAAGCTCAGGGACCCAAACCTCGAGACAGCGACCGACGACTGATTCGCGATAAGCAGCACCCTCATCGCGCAAGTACTTACCGATTGGTATACCACGCTTGGCGTCGTCGTCGATCTCTGCCGCGGGAATATCGACGGCAAGACGAACGGATTGACGCCATTTGCGCGTCGAACCGCGACCTCCAAGACGTTCAAACTCAACCGCCTGAGTTACTTGATCCGCTCCATTCTCATCAATGTACTCAACAGTTTCATCGCCACGCTTTATACCGGGGCGCAGCACACCATCAAGATGTCCGCATTGCACTTTCACGTCTTGGTCACCGAGGATGGTTTGCGAATTGTTCGCGCGCGACTCCTTCGGCGCTTCCTGTGACAGTTCACCCTTCACCTTAGGCGGCACCTTGGCTTTGGTGGTTAAACGCAAGCTCGCGAACTCGACGCGCTCAGGATACTCATGATGAAGTTCTAATTCAACTAAGCCGTCGCGCTCGAGAGAGATGACGCCGAGGTTGAACCCGATTTCTTCGCCCACCTTTGAATTCCAACGAGTACGAATATCCTTCAGGACCTGAGTTCCCGCATGCCCGCGCGCGAGACGAACCTTCAGCATCATGGCTGGGATGAAAGCAGCCTTTGATGATGCACCAGCCAAGTCCAACCCGCGAAGCATGACGTTCCGAATCGACTGAAGTTTATCGTCAGTAATTTCACCACCGTGCGGCGCCGGCATCTGGGGCGGCCCGCCACGTCGAGAAGGAATTCGGTCGCCAGCAGTAACTTCTTCCGGTTCGAAGAAAGTCTCAACAGGCATGCCGTCTCCACGACGAGCTGTGCGAGCGTTGCGTTCAGCCTGACGATATTTTTCGTTCTCAGCCTCCTTGGCTTCGCGCTTGCGACGGTCCTCCTCTTCTTGCCGAATCTCATCGATCTTCTTTTCAAGAAGCGGTCGCACGCGTTTGAACATCTCGGATACGATCTCATCGCGTTCGGCGGGCAGAAGATCCTTCTGGCGCATGCCCTTCAGTGATCGCCCAAGCACGCAAACCTCGCCTTCGTTCAACATCGTCGAGGCGCCCGGCAGTCCCATGACGGCGGCAGCCATGGCGGCGTCGCGTTCCTCTTGAATGCGAGCCAAGCGCTCGTCTTCCGATAACTCTTCTAAAGTTTTGCGGGGCGGCGGACCGAACCAAAGTCTCGTGCCTTCAAGTAGGTAAGTACCTTTGCCATAAAATGTCCCCGCGATCCAACCCTCGTTCCACTTGATGATATCTTGCCATGCAACGTTGTTTGCGTCTGCAATCATACCAACGTTTTCACCGGCACGTGTGTAGTAGCACAAGACGCCTCGCATCTCCAACAACTCACCAGGTTGAGGTTCTTGGAGCTCTTCGATTGCCTTCGGCTTTTTCTTTTTCTTGCCGCCCTTCTTCGGACCTTCATTTCGAAGGAGAAACTGCACGAGATCGGTGAACGTGGCGTGCGCCAACGGTTTGGTTCGCGTTCCATTCTCAACCGGCAAAGCGAGCTCAGCGTCACGTTCTTCAATCCAATGATCGGTGATTGCAACTTTTTTGGCGATGGTCCAGCTTTCGGAGGTCTTCCCATACTCATCTGCGATGTGCGTCGCCGCCCACTTTGCGCACTCCTCGTCGCAGTGAATGAAGCACGCTTGCGCCGGATGGTTTTGACCCAGATCTTGGAAGCGTGTGCACTTACCGACTATCTCAGCAGTTCCAGGCAGGTGATCTTCGCAAAATGCCCTCGGGCAAGCTTCGCAACGGAACAAAATTCCACCTACAGCGGCAGCTTTGCGGCCGCATTCGTTACAAGAGTGATGCGGGCAAGACCAACGGTGGTACCGGGTAATATCCTTGACTGTGATGCCGATGCAATCCGGGTGCACAGATACCGGGCACAAATCACAGCACACGATTTCGCCGCCGTCCCAACACGACTGGCACACCGAGCTGTGGCCGTAATCTCGACCGGCAATTTGCGATCGCGGCTTTTTCTGCTCAGGACCTTTGGATTTTTTAGCATTGAATGCCTCGCGCTCGTGCACAGAAGGTTCGCCCTCTTCCATGCTGTAGTTGTTCGCCTTCAATACCGTGTGACCGTCGATCTCTATGGTCGTTTTGCTACGCACACGTTTGGTTTGCAAAATATTATGGTTGAACTCCGCGGCGATGTCTTTGACAGATTTGTACTGTTTAGCCTTGGCTTCGCTCACGGCATCCGTGCTCACACCCATTTCATTCGCAATCGCCGCTGGAAGCATGTACGTCGATATTGGCGCAGCTTCAGCCTTGCCATCGATGTAATCTTCAGCCGTCATCATCACATCCCCTTTCAAATCCAACAATTTCTTTCGGCGATCATCACCATCGCTCGTGCGGTCCATGAGAATATCAAGCTCTTCATCCGTCGGCGCGTCGCCACTCTCCTTGCTGAAGACTTGATCAACTCCGAAACGCAACATGGCGTACAAATCATTCTTATCGAGAGAATCAGACAACTCAGCAGCCTTGGTAGACCCTCGAGAAACCATTTGCTCCAAGAATAGTTTCTTTTCCGCGCGCTGCGTCATGCGCTCCTCGACCGTGCCAGCGGTTACCAAGCGATAGATGTGCACCATTTTCTTCTGACCGATGCGGTGCACACGCGCCATGGCTTGCAAATCCACCTGTGGATTCCAATCGCTATCGAAAAGAATGCAAGTATCAGCGGTTTGCAAATTCACACCTAAACCGCCAGCGCGAGTGGACAACAAGAAGGCGAACAACGGCGAGTCTGGACGGTTGAATGCAGCGATGTCGATGGAACGTTGCACACGATTTGTAGACCCATCCAATCTCGCAAAAGTGTAGCCCTTGAGCGTTAAGAAATCTTGCAGAATGTCGAGCATAGACGTAAACTGCGAGAAGAGCACAACGCGATGGCCGCCAGCTTTCAGCTTGGCGAGCATGCGGTCGAGAACTGCGAGCTTACCGGAGGCCGAGACAAGTTCTTCAACAGGAACGCCTTCATCTGGAACATCCGTGCCGGAAAACAAGAAAGGATGATTGCAACATTTTCGTAACTGCATCAAAAGCGAGTTGAGCTTCTGAAAGTTGTCCGCGCCGCCTTCTCCCTTGGTTGACTTTTCGAGCGAAGACAAAGCTGTCGCCTCACGCATCAAAAGACGACGATACCAAAACGTTTGCGCCTGAGATAACGGGCACATGATCTTCGTTTCCGTCTTAGGCGGTAATGAAACCTCAACCTCGCCCTTTACGCGTCGCAAGATGAACGGACGCATCAAGAAGTGCGCCTTTTCTAACAACGCGGAGTCGACCTTGTGTTCGGCGGTGTTTAAATTGAATGCCTTATCGAATGGCTCGCTCGATGTAAAAACGTCGGGATGCAAGAATGAAAGAATCGCATATAGCTCGTGCAAGTTGTTTTGCACAGGCGTGCCCGTCAGTAGCAACGTATGCTGACGCTTGATGCGCTTCAAAACCGTGTGCGCTGCGGTGTCTTCATTCTTCACACGGTGACCTTCATCGAGAATCAAACAACGCCACATCACCTTCTGGGTCAACGTCACGTTAAATGCCGGGTTGCACGCCATTTCGTACGTCGTCACCGCGACATCGTAAGATTCCGTGTTAGGCACGATATCCTTGCGCAAACGTGCGCGTTCCGTCTCATCTCCAGAGTGTAAGCGCACGACTCGGAAACTTGGCGCCCACTTTTGGAACTCATCCATCCACGAAGACAACACGGAGAGCGGGCACACCACTAAGTGCGGACCTTTGGCGTTGCGCATCTCCTTAATGCATGCGAGAAACGAAATCGACTGCAACGTCTTACCGAGACCCATTTCATCCGCCAAAATGCACGACGTTCCTTGGTCAAACATCCGAACGTTCCATCGCAAACCTTCGAGCTGATACTCGCGCAAAACCGCCTTGATGATCGCGGGCTGGTTTTCCACTGGGAGTAAAATCTTTTCTGGTCCTTTCTGACTCGCTTCGTACGCGGCGGCGCGCTCATGAATCATATTCTTCACTTGCGGCGTGATAAACGGTTCGAGCGCCTTCATTTGCGTATCTAAATACTTGGCCCGCTTCCCGACCGCCCCCTCCATGGCCTTGGCCACCTCGCGATTATTACTCACGCAACGCATCTCATTATCCGTCTGCACTCTTGGCGCTTTCGGTGCGCGTCGAATATACGGTTTCCGATCCCTCGTCTCCTCGAATACGTACTTCGTCCGCTCCTCATCCATCGTCTTCGCCCCGTCATCCAACTCCTTCTCGAACACGCTCGGCTCGCCTTCGTTCAGCGTGTAATTATTCGATCTCAGCACCGGTTCGCCATCGATCATGATCACTCTCGCTTTCGTCTTCCTTCCCGATCGTCTCGCCCCTAACGCGAGCGCGAGGACGTCCGCGGGAATGTCCTCGAACCCACCGCGATCGCGTCGACTTCGACTCGTGGGAAACGCGCTCCCGTCCTCGCCCTCGCTCGCGCCGTCCTCGCTTTCGTCGCGCTCGACGTCGCCCATCGACGGCGCCGAAGCGAGGGATTTCCCATGCGCGAATCCTTCGTCCACGTCGTTCCGTTCGCTCATCGCGAACGACGAACGCGATGGGATTCACGAGCGGTCAACGCCTCGCGACCGATTGGGCGAATCGCGATGGGGCGCGATCGAATTCGGAATCGAATCGACGTCCCGTGAGCGTCGTCGTCGCTCGCTCGCGCGCGTGCGTGCGCGGAATGAAAACAAGGAAAAAAGAATTCTCCTTCGGAAAGCGACGGGAAGGGCGACGCGGGGCGACGCGCGCGGGCGATCGATCGCGGTGTGACGCGCGCGCGCGCGATCGAGCGACGGGACGCGCGCCTGCGGGCGCCCGGCGTGGGGTTTATGTGCATCGACGTCGCGTACTCAACGTCCTTGGAAAGGCAAGAGACGTGGGCGCGTGGGTGTCGGCATGTAGATACATATAAGGAGGTCGGTCGCGGGAGTCTTTTTACGTAGTGGCGTGTGTTTTGATCGATATAGGTGTCGTGAGATTGGGGTATGATGAGACCGACGGCCGTCGACGACGACCGCGCGCGGCGCGGCGCGGCGACGTCGCGTTCGTTGGCGGTATGTTTGCACGAAGACCAATGAGCGCGCGAGCTGTGTTGTTTTTAATTTTACGATGCGATGAGCGAGAGCGCGGGATTCAAACCATGGAAATATTTGTATTCTGAAAGCAACTAGGAAAGCAGGCGCGCCGCGACCGCCGCGATGTACTAACAAAGTCAACACGTTTAACAAATCTAAACTCTCTTACCGTGACGGTCGAGCTGTGGTGTCACGCTCTCTTTGCGTGAGAAATACGATTGTCGAGGTAAGAACGCTCGGTTTCGGTGCAAGCACTTGACGACGTCGTCGCTCCTCGCCAACTCTTGCAAGTATGGTATGGCGTTGAGCAACTCGTTGTCGTTCTGGTTATCTACGAAACTACTGATTGGAAATGCGTTCTGCGGATGAAACGCATAGGAGTAAGGAGAGTTATCCACGATGACCGTGCGCTTCAAATCTCGCCCGAGGCACGTCAAGTCTTTGACGTAATTTCCTTGAAACGCGTAACAGTGTCGGCGAAACAACCGCCAACTAATCGCCGACTCGGTATCCAGCAAATCCAGCACCGGGTCGGCGTATTTTGGCAACGAAGCGGTGAATAAAACGATTTCCCAATCTTTGGCGATTTCTTGCATGAAAAAATCAACCCAAGGTCGCTTGAGCACGTGCACGTCGGTCATTTTCCCATCGATTTCCACGGGCACGACGTAGTCTGGATTCGACACGGGCTTGAACGACGAATGCACGAGCGTTTCGTCTAAATCCAAAACCAAGCACGGTTTCCTTTCCCCGAGCTTTACCGCGCCTATGAACGACTCGCCGCTGTGCAAGGTGAAACTCTCATTAAACGCGCACCGCGGTTGCGACGCGCACGGCACGCACGACGCTCCTCCGCCCGCGCGAGGCGCCTCCTCCTCCTCTCCTCTGCGCTGCGCCACGCCCTCGAGCTCGCTCTCCATTTCATTCGTCTCCGGTTGAACGCAACACCGCAAATACGACACCAACACCGCCCACGTCGACATCGACGTCCTCATTTTCCCCACGCTCTTCTCGTCAACCTCCCCGACTCGCGTCGCCGCGTCCGAGGCCTCATCCCCTAAATACTGCGCGATCGTCTCCTCGTCATCCCCTCCATCGCTTCCCCATCTCGCATCACCCCGTTCGCTTTCTATCGCCTTCCCATTCCCTCTACTACTCCTTGGACTCCACGGCAAGCCTTTCCCGGGCGTCGTCTCTCGCGCCTCCGCCGGCGCGCTTCCATTCGCCTCATTCGCTAAATTCTCCGTCGTCGTCTCCCCGTCTCCGCCGTCGTCGCGTCTCCCTTCGTGCTCTTTGACGCCTTTCGTCGTCGTCACGTCGTCGTCATACTCGTCGTCATCGTCGTCGCTCGACCGCGCGCGCGCCGCGCTCGCGTCCTCGAACGCGAGCAACGCCAATCCGCTGTCGCTCTCGATCGACTGTCGTCGCACGTGCGGCATCGACGCTCAAGTCGAATGCGTGAAGACGTGACGTCCGATGAATCGAACGAACGCCTTCTCGCCTTCGCGCGCGACGTGCGACGTCGTTTGTCGTGCGTTTGACCGAACGCGCTCGATGAAAACTTCCGCATCGACTCGATCGCGCCTGCGCGCGACGGCGAGAAGGCGTGGTCGACCGACCGAATATGGGCGGCGTTGACCGACCTCCCTGAGTGACCGACCGACCGAATGCGCGCGGCGTTGACCGACCTCCCCGAGTGACCGACCGACCACATGACCGATCGTGTATGATCTCGCCTCGAGAGCGTTTCGACGGTCGAACTCGCGAGCGTTGGACGCGTTCGGTGATTTCCAGTCTAGTACGCACGCGCTTGAGAACGCGAAACGACAACTGTCGTCATTCGACGGTCGCTCGATCGATTCCTCCCATCGCGATCGACTTCGGGGGTGTCCTTCGAACGCTCGAGTACGTCGAGTCATTCACTCAACGAGTCCCTCGTCCACGTCCTCCGTCGTCCTCGCTCCCGACTCCTGACTCGACGTCTCTAACCGGCGACGGTCGTTCCGCCCCCTCGGGCCGCTGAGGGGAACGAACGACGCTTCGACGTCGCTCGTCCGACGTCCGCGGTCGACGACGAGTTCGAACTCGTCGTCGTCGCGCGCATTCGCGTGAAGTCGCGCGCGACGCGGAAGGCGAAGCGTCGTCGACGGTGGATGGCATTGAAACGCGCGCGCGCTCGCGCCCGAGAGTGCACGTCGACATCGCGCGCGCGAAAACACGAACGAGATAAAGCGTCGAACGAACGAACGCGCGATGAAAATCACGGCCACCACGGTCGCGCGCTGCGCGACGATCGTCGAGCTGTTCGCGGGCGTCGAGCTCGTGACCATGGCGTACGGCGTCGAGCGCTTTCCGCGACCGCTGACGACGTCGATGACGCACCTTTCGACGCTGATGAAGACGCAGGCGGGGAAATATGCGATCGCGATGTATGGGTCGATGTTGCTCGTATTCGGCGCAGGCGCGGCGGCGAAGATGCGAGCGCCGAAACTGCGCGTGGGGCAGTTGATGTTCGCGTTGTTCCACGCCCTGTGCTTCGCGAACGCGTACGCGTTTCGATTGAGCATCCCAGGGGTGTGGCCAGTCGCCGCGCTGTTCCACGCGGCGTGCGCGATTTTGTTTCACATGGATGACGTCGATCTCGGCGCGTTCGTGCCCGCGATTGGGAAGAAGGCGCCCGGCGGGAAGAAGAGCAAGTCGCCAAAGGCGGCGAAAAAGACGCCGTCGAGGCAATCGCAGCGCAAGCGATGATTAAAGGACGCAAAGGAAGGAAACGATGTTTTTTTCTCTCATTTTTGTTAACAGTACAGTGTAAGTATTCACCATGCAACGTCGTTCGGCGTCGCCACGTTCGCCTCGAGCCGAAAGTCTTTTGGGGCGAAAAAGACTTTAAAAAAGTAACAACCGCACACATCGCCTCGTCTTCGTCATGACCATTTTCGCCCGCGCGATCGCGCCCGAAAATATCGCGCGCGTCTCTCGAAAGCACTCCAAGACGTTTCATCGCGCGCGTTCCGCCGCGATCGCGGACGACGTCCCGGCGATGGACGCGCTCGCGAAACCACCGAAGCAGAGCCACCGGGACCAACAACAAACGCTTTTTGACGTACGGAAACCTTCGACGGCGGCGATCGAGGCGTTCAACGCGCGCACGAAAGGCGAGCTGTGGCTCGCCCCTCTCACCAAGGGTGGGAACTTACCGTTCCGCCGCCTTGTCGCTGAAGAGTTTGCCGCCAAGGTCACGGTGAGTGAAATGGCTTTTGCGAGATTTCTGTTACGCGGGAACCGGGTCGAGCGCGCGCGGTTGCGACGTACGAATGATGTCTCGCGAGGAGGGGTTTTCGGGGCACAAATCGCGACAAACGCGATCGCGGAAGGCGTGTACGCAGGATTGATGATAGCAGAGTTCGGCGACGTGGATTTTTTGGATTTGAATTGCGGGTGCCCGATACACGAGACATGGAAACGGAATTTGGGCGCGGCGTTGCTGAAGAAACCGGCAAAGTTGGAACGATTAGTCGAAGGTTTGGCGAATGGTATTCCACTGCCGCTGACGGTGAAGATCAGGCTCGGGATCGATTCCATCGGACCGGCGAGGCGCATCTGCGAGAGTTTGGAAAACGCAGGAGCTGCAGCGATTATTATTCACGGCAGAACCAAAGAGCAGAGGTACACGAAGAGCGCGGATTGGGAAGCGATTCGAGAGATAGTGAGCGAGCGGAAGATTCCTATCATCGGTAACGGCGATATTTTGACGTACTACGAAGCGCGTGATCGAATCAACGCATCAGGCGTGGCGGCGGCGATGACAGGCCGAGGCGCGCTCATCAAGCCGTGGATTTTCAAAGAGTTCAGAGACAACGCCGCGTGGGAGCCAACGGCGGAGGAGCGCGTTTCCGTCTATCATCGCCTGCGTGTGTTAATGCGCGAGTGTTGGGGTGAGGATGCCGTCGGTAAAGAACGCTTCGATATGTTCATGCCTTGGCATTTAGGATTCTTTTGTCGCTATCGCCCGTTGCCAGAATCGCTTTTTGGCGGTCGAGCCATCGACGACCCGTTGCTACAGTCGCGATTGGGACTCGCCGTCGACGGCGAGGGCAACTTTGAAAATTTACCTATCGTCGAGCAGTTACTTCGGTGCGAATGCGAGGAGGCACACGCGGCGATTTCAGAGATTCTGTGGCGTTCTGACACCGCCGGCGATGCCATGGATGCGCTCGAGACCGTGGCCAAGGCGTCGCTCAAGGCGTGGCAAGCGCAAGTCGCCGCGGGCGATCGAGGCTCGAGCGACGATACTATTCGGGGTTAGTCAGACGATTAATTATTGTTGTAACTACTAATACTAGATTTTGCAAGCGTCTACGTACAGTACAGTGTGCTAAATTTTCTATTGATTAATCATGATTTGCGGCGCCATCGTTCGCGCTTGAGGGCGCTTTGTCGCAGCGAACCCGCTCTCGATCGCAATTCTGTTCACGTCTTCTTGGCTGAGCAAAGACTTTCCGTTGTCTTCGTGGCTAAATGGTTGAGACATCGCTCGCATGAACGTCCGAGAGACCTGCAAGGCCATGTCGGTGGACAGATTCAAAACTTCTTCTCGTAAATGCGTAGTGATCCAACCCGGAAGCTTGCCTCGCTTATCTTGAGAGTTGTATCGCTTATCGGCGAAAACCATCAGCCCATAATCAGCTTTTGAGCGAATGACGCGCCCAACGCACTGTGCTGCCTGACGAACGGCGTCGAAAGACAAGAAATCGCTCTCTTTGATTTGAAACGTCTCGCGCAAATATTCGAGCCTCGCGCGCAAGATTCTGGAGAGCGTGTACTGGTATGGCACGCCGTACATCACCACAGCTCGGCCGTAGTGTCGATCGAAATCGATGCCTTCCGCGACTTTTCCGCGCGCCACGGAGAGGAAAATAGCCCCGCGACCGCAATTACAAGCACGACGATAGTTATCCAAAGCCAACGACGTCTCGACCACGTCAGTGGTTTCGATGAATACGAGTTTGTGTTGCATAATTTCACGCAAAATCCCAGTCTCATGCCACTTGCTGACGATGTTCTCCATGTACGAGTACGAGACGAAGAATGCAACAATACCATCGGGCACCGTTTGAGCGAGGCCGATCAAGATTCGCCCGTAGTTTTGAATCACATTTGGATCGTCGCGCATGTCAAATTTGGTCGACACCGCTTGTTGATCCGCCCCTCGCGTGATCACCATCGGGCACAAACAATCGCGCGTGAGCGTCATGTTCATGCTGCGCAAGCTCACTGGATTAAAACCAAGAAGCTTCGGGTACAAATCAATCGGACTCAATGTCCCAGACGTGATGAATACGGATTGAAAACGCTCGAACACCGGCTTGATGGCGAGCGACGCATCCAGGCACGTCAGCTGCATGACTGGATCCGGAATGTTTGGATATCGCTCGTCGTAGGGCTCTAAAATCAAAGCAAAGCCTTTGGAATACGTACCGACTAACGTGGCAAAATCAGCAACCAAAGAGAGCGCGTTAAACTCCTCCATGTCCACCACCTCGAGCGTCTTTAATAAACTCGTCAAGCGGTCGTAGCAAAACTTCAACGTCTTGCCATCGATCCCGGCGTTCGCCGCGCAGTGCGCCAGGAACGCGATCGGCGTCTCCTGCTCCACTTGCGTTGACTGAAGTCTAATTTTGAGGTATTCCACGAATCTTCGCAGCACGGCGACAAAATGTTCGGCGCGCCTAATGTTCCCCGGTACGGCTTCGCGTAAAATGTCCGCAGGAATCACCGGGTTCATTAACGCATCTTCCCCGCCTCCGCGAGCGAGCACGCCCTGCTGCGCAAGACCGTTCACCAACCGCTCGTACTCTTGCCTCAGCCTCCGCTCGTCGACCTGCTTAGCGCGCTCTATTCTATTATTCAACGACGTGATCGACCGCCCGGCGTTGTCCAGCGTCTGTTGCCGTAAATTCACGCTCAGGGCCTCGATACACACGTTATCAATGTTATGCGCCTCGTCGAAAACGACGATGCATTCCTTCTCCAGCGCGCTCGACACCAACCCCGCGACTTTTGGATCGAGCAAGTACTGATAATTATACACCACCACATTTGCGTACGCGATCATATTCCTCGCCAAAAAGTATGGGCACCACTTCTTCGCCCTCCCGAACGCGCGCAAGTCGTGCAAAGTGTATACCCCCGGCGGGAGCACCGCACCCTCGCCCGCGCGCTCGAAATCCTCAAAATACTCGCAGCTCTCCAACGCGTTCGCGTCCTCGTTCGCCTCTCCCCGAGCCTCGCGCTCCATTCGCTTCTCTCGCACCCACGACGCGGTCAACTTACGACACCTCGCATCTACGCTCTCTCTCGACCCTTCCTCCGCCACTTTCCCGTGGATGCACATATTCTTTCGACTGCTCAACCCCAGAGCGAGCATGCGCGCGACGCCCTCTCCCGACTCTCGCGCGATGTATTCGTGCAACGCCCTGAGCTCGCTCAAAACCTTCTCCATCTCCGGAACCGTTCGCGTGCAATACACCAACTTCCCGCATTCCGGGTGCGCGAGCTGGTAGCTCACGCACAGCGCCAGCACCGTGATCGTCTTCCCCGTGCCCGTTGGCATCTCCAGCGCGCCGTGCCCGCGCGCGTCCAGCGCGCGCTTCATCTCCACCATGTACGCGTATTGCTCGGGGTACACGCGGTCGTACGGGAAGTACACCTCCACGCCTTCGACGTTGAACCTCATCGCGCCACACGATCGCGAATGAAGTCGTTTTGTCGTCCTTCTCAGCGATTCATTCCTTCGCACTCGCGCGACTTTCCCCGATCGATGGCGTCCTCGGTCGCGCCGCGCATTTTTCGCGTGTTTTCGCGCACTTTTCGCGTGTTTTCGCACGTTTTCGCACGTTTTCGCACGTTTTCGCACGTTTTCGCACGTTTTCGCGTGTTTTCGCGCGTTTTCGCGTGTTTTCGCGCACTTTTCGCACACTTTTCGCCCGTTGTCGCGTGGTCTCGACGTCCACGCGCACGACCGAGCGCGCGCACTTTATCGCTCTGAATACCCATACACTCGTCACGAGCACCCCCTCTCTCTCTCTGAATACCCATACAAACACCCGTCAACGCCTGTGTCGTCGACCTCGACGCGGAAAACGCCCGGCGTTTCGCTCGCGCGACGCCGTGTCGTCGAGCGAACGAACGAACGAACGAACGCGCGCGAAGTGGCGATCGTTCGACGTCACATCGCGCGCATCGGGGGTGTGGCGAACGAACGAGCGTCGCGCTTCGCGATCGAACGCGCGCGATGGAGTCGAGCGCGCATCGAGCGCTCGCGACGCGCGCGAACGGAGCGCGCGCGAAATTAGGAACGACCATTCGCGCGCGAGGGCGAGCGCGAGCGCCCATCGAGCGCGCGTTCGGGGGAAATGAAACGAACGCGATCGCGGCGCGTTTGATTCGAGGGCGAATGCGCGTTGACGCACGGATAGTTGTCGAAGGAAATGCGACGGCGTATGGAAGAGAGAGGGAGAGAACGGGGTGGGGAAGGGAAAAGCGCGAGCGGGACGTCGCGACGCGCGCCGAGGTCGATGGGAAAGGCGCGAATGGCGCGAATGCGAAAGCGAAAGGGAAGCCTCGCGTACCGGCGTTGGATTCGATACGGTTTTTTTTGATCGCATACATCGGCGTCGGGCATTTCATCGCGTGCGCGACGAAGAACGCGTTGACTTTGGCGAGTTTTTCTCAAGTCAACGTCGTCGTGGGGGCGTTTTTTGTGCTTTCGGGGTACGTCGCGGCGTACACGACGACGGAACTCGGGGCGTACGAGGCGACGATGTCGAGGCTATCGCCTAGTCCGAAATACATCGTGTCTCGCGTCATGGGTTTTTATCCGCTGTACTTTGTCGTCAACGCGTTGTTCGCGCCGATGTTCTTGTACGCGGATTCGTTTTATAACGGCCCGATCGCCGCCGTCGCGCACGGTTTGATGACGTTTACGCTCTCTCAGGCGTGGTTTCCCATGCACGCAGAGCTTTGGAATGCGCCGGCGTGGTTTTTGAGTGCGCTCGCGTTTGCGTTGACGGCGATGCCGTTCGCACTACCACCTATCGCCAAGTTTAAGCGAAAGGATCTGCGCAACGCTTTTGCGGTGCTCGTGGGCATGTCCCTCATCGCCAAACTCGCGTATTCTTACGATCTCGCCGCCTGGGGATTCATGGAGGGCATCATGACCCCAAAGGCTCACCCAAATTGGTTGTACTTTAACTCGGTGCGCTTTTCGCCTTTGAACGCGTTGATTGACGTCTTGATGGGCGCCGTCGCGGCCCGCAGCGTCATGATCGACACCGCGAGCGGTGAGTCTGTACCAAAAGTGAACAAACTCTTAGCGTGCTCGGCGACGCCGCTCGTCGCCATGGTTGGTTTCCTCGCCGCGCGAGCGCTCGGCATTGTCGCCATCAACGACGCTTTGTCGCGCACCGTGTTCACCATTTTGTTCTCCATGTTCGCCGTGAATATCCACCGCGAAACCGTGTGCAAAGAAAAGTCTGGCTCGTTGGTGTCGAATATTTTGTCGTGGAAACCGCTCGTGTACTTGGGGACGATTTCGTTTCCCATTTATATTTTACACGGCCCCATCGGGCAGGTGTTTTACAAGCGCGTCGTCGCAAACAAATTATTCGGCAAAGTCTTCACGCAATACCCGCAATTCTTCCCTGTGTATTGCTTGATCGTTCTCGTTGCCGCAGCGATCACGCACGAGGTTTTCATCAAGAATAAAAAGGTGCAAGAAATCAGCAAAGTCGTCGAGGAAAAAGTCGCCGCGGCGCTTTCGTAACGTCAACGGCTGAAAAGATCGTGTAAAACAATGTGCACGACGCACGGTTTCTTTTCTTTATAGCGCTGAACCATCTTCATAACAAAAGCTAACTAAGGTCCAACTCTGAGAGTCTTATCGGTTTCAGCGCCCTTCTAAGAAGAACGCCCCCCGGGTCAAACGCGCTCACGCGCGAGAGACCAGCACCCCCGTTCCAATCGATTGATTCGCGTAAAATCAACCGACGGAAAACGTATTATATCTAAACACAACATCTATCGACGCCGCATTCATTAAGCCTCTTCCTCATCGTTATCCGCGATGTTGAAGTAACGCAACTCATACACGTTGCGATCCTTGTTGGACGCGATGACGCGCAACCAGTCACGAACGTTGTGTTTCTTCAAGTACTTCTTCGTCAAATACTTCATGTAGCGCTTGGACATGGCGACCTCAGACGTCACGGTGACCTTGGTCTTATCCGCAGTCACCGAAACCGCTTCGCCGAGCGCGCCCGCTTTACCTCCGACTTTGATGCGTTCGCCCAAAAACGCCGAAAACGACCCAATCTCCATGATCTTGTCTTCAACCTAACCGACGAATAAAACCAACGGCGCGATGTCATCTGTCAGTCCTTCGATCGCGTTCACCATTTTTCTCATTCACCCCCCCCCGTCGCACGCGGTGCGATTCAAAACGACGTCCGTCGACGCCCGTCGCTCGCGTCGCTCGCTTTCGTTTTAGGGTTTTCCCATCCCACACGCACCGGCTTCGCGCAGTCGATGACGAACGTCGACACCTTCTTATTCGAGCCTGCGAAACGTGGTAAACGCACTCGATCGTTAATCGTTCGTTCATTTCGCTCGAGCACGACGCGTGCGCCACAGCGCGTGCGTTCACGTGCGCGCATTCCAAACCACGGTCGCGATGCGCTATCCCCCATCGTCGTTCGCGCGCGATCGCGAGCGTCGGCGCGACGCATCGCACGCGACGCGAACGCGATGACGACGACGAATGCGAACGCGAATGCGAACGCGAATGCGAACGCGAATGCGTCGTCGTTCGCGCACCTTTAGGAGCCATGGCGCGCGTTGGCGTCGCGAAGAGGCGGTTCGGCGCGCGCGCGGGCGCGGCGTGGGCGCGTGCTGGGTACATTTACATTGGCGATGACACGGAGGGAGGACCGGCGTCGGCGTCGCGCGGACGCGGCGACGCGTGACGCGCGAGGCGCGACGATGCGGTGGAAACGAGCGAGCGCAAATGATGCTCCAACGCTCGAGCGCGCTTTTGGAAATCCGAGGGCGCGCGATGGAGGTCACGGAGCTCGCGTAAGGAAAAGAGCTCGGGGTCGGCGAAAAAGTGCGCCGAGCGCGCGCCCGCCGCGGCTTTGAATTTTTCAGCAGCGTGCGGCGCGACGGCGCGGAGAGCGTCATAGGCCGCATTGATGCGCACGCGCGCATCGCGCAGGTGTCCTAGTTCTGGGTGCGCGGTATACAGCGCTGGGTTCACGTCGCCGGGTCTCAAGCACGCCCGAGAGTCGATTTCGTGTAAAAACGTCGCCGCCGCCGAGCACACGCGACGAGGTCGAAAATCCCAGTGCGCGAGCACGCGCCACGGAATGATCGCAAACGATGTCGCGGGAGAGCAGTTATCGCAATACACCTCGTTGGTGTAATCGCACCGCTGATAGCCGCGAAAGGGCCGAAACGCGCCTTCGATGAGCCTTCGAGCGAAACTCGACCCGACGTTCAGATTCTCTCCGCAACCCGCGCACGAACCGCGCTGGAAATCAATTTGCTCGCGCTCCGTTCGCTCGCTCGCACTGTTCGGCGACAAATGCAGCGCGAATCCCGAAGGCGTGATCGCCGACGACGTCAATACCGCGTTCATATCGTCCAACGTCGACGCGTCCGACGCGTCCAAACTCGTCGTCTCCGTCTCCGTCTCCGTCTCCGTCTCCACCGCCGTTGACGACATCTTTACCCCACTAAACACCAACGCCGAGCGCTCATTCGCTCGCTTCTTGATCTCGAGCACGATTCTGTGCGACTCCCTCGCGCTCTGCGCTATGGAATCCGCCACGCGCGCGCGCACGTACGCCGATGACTCCCCTAACGTCGTCGTCCACGACACCGACGTCGCATTCGACGTCTGCTCATTCTGTCTGTCATGTGTTTCTTTTTCCCGTTCGCGTTCGTCAACGCCCTCGATCGAGCGCAACTCTTCGTGATCGTCATCGAACGCTTCGTCCTCCGTCTCCTCGTCGTCGTCATCGCATTCGTCGCGCGCCGTCATCGCCGTCGCCTCCTTCACGCACGTTCACGCGAACGATCGATTGACGATCGATTGACGATCGATTCACTTCACTTCGGTTTTTTCGTCAACGCGTTTCATCGATGACGGACGTCATCGTTCGCGGCGTTGTGACGCCCTGTTGCATCATTCGTTGACGATCGTACGTGAGAGGACGATGATGAATGAAGGCGCTCGCGAGGACGACGACGACGAGGAGGACGAGGACGACGGAGAGGAGGACGAGTATGGAGAGGAGACGATGAATGACAACGCGTTGGAGGGGGGAAAACAAACGAAACACGCGAACGAGGGCGAGGCGCGCGGGAAAGAAGAGGAGGAGGAGGAGACGAGCGCGAAGGCGTACTTGGAGAGCTGCGTGACGACGCACGTGTACGACGCGATGTGCGCGTTGAACGCATCGAGGCCGAGCGATGCGTTGGAGTTCTTGGCGGTGTTCTTCGCGCAGCGCGCGCGCGAGGTGAGAGAGGGCATGGACGATGGGCGAGGGCGGTGAGCGCGAGCGACGGTATCGAGACCCCGACGGCGTGGCGAATGAGAACGCGAACGCGACGAAAGAATGCGAGGAATGAATGCGCGTATCGTTCGTTCGATCGATCGTTCGATCGGTCGGTCGGTCGATCGTTCGTTCGATCGGTCGTTCGTCGCGTTCGTCCGAGCGAGTCGAGTCGAGCGACGGGCGAGCGCGAGCTCGAAATCATCGTCGTCTCCTCATCTTGGTCTTTCTTCGCATTCGACATCGCATTCGACGCGATCGTCATTCGTCATCACGAACGTCCGTCGTGATTTCGTTCGCGTCGAATGCGATACGTACGTACGTACGCGCGTCGTATTTGTCGTCATTCATCGTTCATCATCATCATCATCATTCTCGTCATTCATCGCGAAAATCACATCGTCATCGTCGCTTCTCGTGCGGCTCGAACGAAACTCATCGAACGAAACTCATCGAACGAACGAAAACCATCGAACGAACGAACTCCGTCGAACGAAAACCACGACAAAACCACGTTCCGTGAGCGTAGAAGTCGAACGATCTTCCACTGATCTACAGGGACGGTCCCATCGCACGTCGCGCGATGGGTGAGCCACATCCCAGGCCGGTTTCGAACCGGCGACCTTTCGATGGCGTCCACGGGCGTTGAATACGTCGGTGTCGTGACGTTGATATTAATTCGTAAACCCTGGTTTCACGTCCCACGACGCGAACGCGTTCGAAGACGTGCGAGACGTTACGGGTATTTATCAGACACGAGTTTTCGTATGTACACACAGAGCGAAACGACGACGACGACGACGGACGACGACGACGCAACACCCAACGCATCGCGCGCGCGGTCGATCGATGACGATCGATGACTTTGGGTGTTCGGCGCGCATCTCCCGCATACGTGCGCGCTTCTTCGAGCGAGTTCGCGCACGACATCCAAAGACGATGATCGCACGCGATGACGTCGAGCGCGCGAGCGCGAGGGAGGATGGCGTTGGACGAACGGATGGCGCGGACGCGCGCGGGCGAGCGCGCGCGCGCGCGCTTCGGCGAGCGAACGATACGTCGACGACGACGGTTTTAGGGACGATAACGTCGATGACGGAGATGAGGGCGAACGTCATCGCGGTCACGATCGCGCTCGTCATGGTAGCGCTCGCGGCATCGGCGGGGAGTGCGACGAGGATGGGGACGCGAAGCGCGGCGAGTCGTTTGGGCGAACCCGCGTTCGAGGGCGAGGACGCGAGCGCGGAGAGAGAGATGCAGAGTCAAAGCGTGTTCGACGACGTGAAATCGTTGGAGGATGATGATGGGTTGGTGACGGAGGATGAAGCGCGGGATTTCGAAAATCGACCGTGGCCGTGGCCGACGGGGATTTCGTGCGATCAGCACAGCGATTTCGTTCCCGCGCAAGCGTCGAGCGCGCGACGAGATCATTGGCATAACAGTATGTTCGCCCTGAGCTATTGGCGGCTTCCGCGAACGAGAAATTACCAATTTTTTGACGTCGGCCAGCTTCGCGACGGGTTTTGCAAAGCGGGAGAAGTACAGCTCAACGTCGTCGCCGTGATGGATGCCGAAGAGTCGTGCGCGTACGCCAAGGCGCACTACAACGAAGGGCACATCGCGTGGCCGAAAGAAGGCGCCGATCTGCTCGGCAAAGGGACGTTTCTTTGCTACGTTCTCAAGCCGAGAGACTTTGAGCACAAGTTGCACAAGGGGTGCCACGCGCACAACGCCGTGGAGATCAATCGCGTGTCAAACATGGTGAAAACCATGGATTATCTCGATGCTAAAGTGGCTGCAGGGACACTTGAGGCATACACGCACTTATACTACGTCGATCCCGACTCGTTTGACGCCTCGCTCATCGCGACGCGTTTGTTTTCGCCGACGCTCGCCAAGGCGTATCCCAACGCTTTCCGAGTGCCTTGTCGACGAGACGGTTCGATTTTACGCGATAACAACTGTCAAATTGGCGTGCAGAAATCGCCTATTCGACCATTTGTTTCGAAAATCATGGGTGGGTCCATGAGCGCCGTTCGCACCCTGCACACGGCGTTGAATGAATTTTTGGATGAGTTTGTGCCGTTGCGACGCGAGGACGGCGAAGAGTACCACTTCACCGTGGACAAAACGAACGGGCTCTTGGTAAACACGCTGACAAAGAAGAGCGGTTGCGTATGTCCTTCGGATGAAGAGATATTGAGCGAAATGGCTCACGACGAACGGTACGCTGCGTTATTTGCGACGCGCGGCGCCGACGAATCAGGGAAATTGCGCGGCGCCACGTGCGGTTGGGTTGAATGGAAGTCGGGGCTTCTGTCGGAAGATTAAAGGACGACGATGTAGTAGTATGATTAGCGGCAATCGGATCGGTGATGGCTCTTTTGTAAATTAAACAATGCGAGGGTATCAAAGCAGCTCAACCGTTGCCGAATTTACTGTTTTAACCAGTGTTTTGCATTCCCGCGGCGATGCCCTTCATCGTAATTTTCAACACGTCGTTCACTGCGCCCTTATAGTTGTAATCTTGGAACGGGTAGCCTTCGAGCATGGGAATCTTTTGAAGCTTGGCCATACCTTTTGCCTCATCGATCTCCAACGCGCGCGCCGCTTCCAAATAACGAACTTGGCAAATGTTCAGCGGCGTGATGTAGTGCGAACGCTTGAGTAACTTGTACGCCAATTTCGCGTGATACTCGACAGTGTTTTCATCCTCCTCGGTCTTTTCGGGCTTGGACAGTAAACCCACGTGTTCGGACACGGCAAGAATGCTATCTATGCTTTCTTGAAGCTCCTTTCGCAAACCCGCGCCGAAAGCGTGCAATTCCGGGTCGACGAGGATTCGCTCGTAATAGTGCACCACGACGGGGTCCGCCTTGGCGAGCACCATCTCCACGAGATCGATGGTGACCTCAAAAAACGGCCAATTGCGATACATGTCGCGCAGCGTTTGTAACTCTCCTTCGTCAATCAGTTTTTTGAACGACGCCGATATCCCAAGCCAAACTGGGAGGTGGAATCGAGACTGTGTCCACGCGAAAATCCATGGGATCGCGCGCAACGCCGTGACGCCGGCGTTCGGTTTACGCTTCGCCGGACGCGATCCTATATTCAACGACCCTAGTTCAGCACCAGGTGTAGCTTGACCAAAGTAAACGACAAACTCGGGCGTGTTGAATACCGTTTTTCTGTAGTGCGTACATGAGTACTCGCTCATCTTTGCCATCACCGCTCGCCACTCCGGTTTGGGATGCGAAGGCGGACGCAACGTGTGCTCTAGAACCGCCGCCGTATACAAATCGAGCGTGTGAAAGCAGTTTTCCGCCTGGCCGAAATCCGTTTCAATCACTTCACCTTGAATCGTGACTCGAATTGAACCATCCACCGTACCGGGAGGCTGAGATAACATCGCGATGTGCGCCGGACCTCCGCCGCGACCGACGGTGCCACCGCGACCGTGGAACAAAGTCAACGCAACTCCAAACTCTCTACCCGCTTCGACGACTTTTTCTTGACCGTCGTACAACGCCCACGCCGCGGCCATGCGCCCAGCATCTTTACCGCTATCAGAATATCCAATCATCACCTCTTGACGACCGTTGATATGTTTGTGGTACCACGAAACGGCGAAGAGCTTGCGCAATACGTTCGGCGCGTCGTTCAAGTCGTCGAGACGCTCGAACAACGGCGCGACGGGCATTAAATCTTGCTTGCGGCAACCGCACTCACGCTGTAACAGCGTCACAGCGAGCACGTCGCTCGCGCTCGTCGCCATTGAGATGACGTACGTACCCAACGACCCCGGGCACGTTTGCTGCAAGTGCGCAATCATTTTGCACGTATCTAAAACTTCGCGAACGTCGTCCGAGCACTCGAGGTCCGTGGGAATAAGCGGGCGGTTGCTCTCCAGCTCACTCGCCAACCATTCAATCTTACGATCTTCGTCCCACTCCAAGTATGAACCGAGGCCGATAAACCTGGTCACCGCATCGACGGCTTCGGCGTGACGATCAGATTCTTGACGAATATCCAACTTGACCAAGCCCAACCCGAAGCAGCGAACTTGGCGGATGACGTCTAAGAGGTAAGCATTCGCGATTTGTCCGTCGCCAATTTCAATGAGTGAGTCATAGCACGCGATGAGAGGCTCAAACAACTCTTCTCTGTGACGAATGATCGACGTGTCGTCCATGTTGATGCTCACCGATGCGTCAGCGATGCAACTTTGCAGCGCCACACGAGTGTTGTACAACTTGTCGCGAAGCTCAGCCAAGATGACGCGGTACGGTTCGTGCGCGGGAATCGCCTTCCAGAAATCATCGTAATTTCTGCGCTTGCGCTCTTCAAAAATGGCGTTGTTGTCAATCGTGGAAGAGCTTAGAATGCGCTCCGCGCGTTCCTTCAGCGCATCCGTGCACCGCCACATGGACAAGTTGAAAATCAAGCGTTGAATAGCGTCAAACAAGAGATTCGTCCCTTGCACGCGGGCCAAGAGCACGACATCGCGCGTGCACGTGGATGTAACGAACGGGTTACCATCGCGATCGCCACCCATCCACGACCCAAACGTAACGATCGCTTTATCCGTAGGCAAGCGCGGCAGGTTGTTCGCCAACAAGGACGTATCGACGCGACGCATAAACGTGGGGATTCCGTCCCAAATTGTCTGCTGGAAGTACGTCAAGCCCGCGCGCATTTCATCCTGCGGCGTCGGCGGCGTGCGGCGAATTTCATCCGTTCTCCAAGCTGCAGCCATGTTCGAACGAATGTCATCTAAAACTTCGGCGCGTTCGTATCGCGATAACCGAAACCGTTGCAGCTGTAAGAGCTTTTCTCGAATCTTCCCGAAAGATTTCAACATCGAGCGCCTGAGGGCTTGCGTAGGGTGCGCGGTGAGCACCAAATCGACGTGCTGATTGGAAATCGCCGCATAGATCTCCTCTTTCGTTTTCCCCACGCGCAAAAGCTGCGTAATGGCGCCGTTCGTCGACTTGGACGGCCCGCGCGGAATGTCGTGCAACCGTTTGTGTCGTTCCTCCATCGCGTTCGCCACTTGCTCGGAAATATTATGCAGATTAAGCAAGTTCGAGTACGCCGAAGCGAACTGCAGGGACTCATCCACGGGCATACCATCGATCAAATTCTTCATCGCCTCGAAATCGCTCCCTTCATGCGTCGTGTTAAACTTTTTACTCGACTCAAACACGCGTTGGAGCTTTTGTAAAAACCCTTCGCCCTCCGTCTCGAGGACGACACCGAAAAACATCGTTCGCAGCAACTCATCGCACTCCTCGATGACTTCATCCGCGTTAAACGTCCGTGCCTCCCCACTCCCTGATAAGTACGTCGTCGTGCGCACGAGCTCATCCAATTCCGCGCCATCCTCGCTTTGAAACATCGACCCGGCGCGCCGGTGGTGCTTCGTCGGCGTCTTCTTGAACAACGACGGGAACATGGTCGCTCGCGAGCGCGTCTGTTCCTAGTCGATCGCTCGTCGATCGCTTCAATCGCACTCTTTTTTATTGTGTTTCCAAACGCCCTATCTTTTCGCCCGAGGCCACGCACTTTCCCGATGATTCCTCCGCGCGCGACGACGTTCGATGACGATCGATCGACCGAGGACGACGATGGATGATGATGAATCGACGACGCGTTCGACGACGACTCGTCGTTCACGCGCGATCGCCCCGTCGTCCACCGACGCACCCGTCGAAGCGTTTGCTTTCGCCTTCGTCTTCGCCTTCGCGTTCGCGTTCGTTCGATCGCGCGTTGACGTCCAGACGCGCGCGCGCGATATCGCGCCGAGCGCGACGGCGCGCCGACGGCGTCGACCGAGGTGATGGATGTCGATCACGAGGAGTCGCAACTCGTCGATTGCCCATGTGCGGACACCCCGACACGGGACGAACGACCACGACGGACGACCAAAAAAGAGCCCACAAAAGAGCCCACAAAGAGCCCTAAAGATAGGTTTTAGGTTTTAGGTTTTAGGTTTTAGGACACCACCGACCGACGACGCGAGCGACGACGACGACGACGACGACGGGCGAACGCGCGAATGCGCGACGGATGACGACGACGACGAGGACGACGATGAGGACGACGACGGAGACATCGATGAGGACAGAGCTCGGACGACGACGCGCGACGTCGCGCTCGAGTTCGACGACGACGCATCGGGGAATGACATCGACGACGAGGAGGCTGACGATTGGGAACGCGTCGAAAAGCGACGCGAGCGCGATGAAGCTGTGGGGCGGGCGATTCAGCGAAAAACAAGACCCATTGATGGAAAAGTTCAACGAAAGCCTGTCGTTCGATCGCGCGATGTGGCGCGAGGACATCGATGGGAGCGTCGGGTACGCCGCGGCGCTCGCGCGAGCGGGGGTGGTGACGGAGGGCGAGCGCGCGGCGCTCGCGAAAGGGTTGCGCATGGTGAGCGATGAATGGGCCGCCGGCACGTTCGTGACGAAAGATGGGGATGAGGACATACACACCGCGAACGAACGACGGTTGACGGAACTCATCGGGGACGTGGCGGGGAAATTGCACACCGGCCGGTCGAGGAACGATCAAGTGGCGACGGATACGCGCATGTGGCTCCGTGCGCGGTTGATCGAGATTCGTAAGCACTTGCGAACGCTGATTGAGATCGCAGTCGATCGCGCCGAGCGCGAAGTGGATGTGGTGATGCCTGGATTCACGCATTTGCAGAGCGCGCAAACCGTGCGCTGGTCGCACTGGTTGCTTTCTCACGCCGCCGCGTGGCAGCGTGACGATCAGCGTTTGGGGGATTTATTGAAGCGCGTGAACATCATGCCACTCGGGAGTGGCGCGCTCGCGGGTAACCCGTTCGGGATCGATCGACAGTTGCTGGCGAAAGATTTAGGGTTCGACGGCGTGTGCCCGAATTCCATGGACGCGGTGAGCGACCGGGATTACATCGCGGAGACGAGCTTTTGGGCAGCCATGGTCGCCACGCACCTCTCGCGATGGAGCGAAGATTTGATAATATACTGCTCGCAGCAGTTTGGGATGGTGAAAATGTCCGACGCCTATTCCACCGGGTCGTCGTTGATGCCACAGAAGAAGAATCCCGACGCCCTCGAATTGTTGCGCGGTAAGAGCGGGACACAAATTGGTTCGTTAATGGCGGTTTTAGCCACGATTAAGGGCACGCCCACGACGTACAACAAGGATTTACAAGAAGTTTGGCACTCGATGTACTACACCGTGGATAACATGAGCGATTCGTTGCAGATTGCCGCCGGGTGCCTCGCGACGGCGCGCATCGTCCCCGAAGCCATGCAGCGCGGCTTGTGCGCGGAAATGCTCGCCACGGACCTCGCGGAATACCTCGTGCGTAAGGGCGTGCCGTTTCGCGAGACGCATCATATTTCTGGCGCCGCGGTTAAGCTCGCAGAGGAGCGCAAGGTGCCGCTCTCGTCCCTCACCGTTCGCGACTTGAAGCCGTTGTGCGACAAATTTGACGACGACGTCGCTCTCGTGTGGTCCTACGAGAAATCCGCGGAATCGCGCGACACCGAGGGCGGTACATCCCGTCGTTCGGTCTTAGAACAGTGCGCGAAACTGCGCGCGTACCTCGCGCACGACTAGACATCGCTACGCCCATTGTTAAATCTCGAGACACGCTACGGTACGCGTCTCGCGCCCATCCCTCCTATCCGCCCTCAGAATTCGTCCTACGCATGTCTTTCACTCGCGTCGTCGCATTCGCGTGTGCGTTCGCGTTTGCGTTTGCATGTATCATCCCTCACACGCGCGCGCTCGACGCGAACGACGCGTTCGAAGACCACCGCGACACCAAGTTTGTCGTGCGCGTCGCTCCGTCGCCCGCGTTCGCGACGCCCGCGACGCCGCACCGCGCGTACGCCATGACCGCCTCGAACGGGGCGAAGTTCTCGTGCGTCGTCCCTGTCGCGCGCGAACGCACGACATCGCACGACGACGGAGAGGAGTCGACGGAGGAGGAGAACATCGACGAGCACCTCGCGCCGCTCCGCGGCCGGTGCTTCTACTACGCCGACGGCGGCTGGTGGACGTACGAAGTCTGCCACGAACTGCGCGTCGAGCAGTTCCATCGCGAAGGCATGACGAGGGTGAACGCGTATGAATTAGGGACGTTCGATCGCGCGCGATCGGCGACGTTGCGAATGGAAAAGAATCACGCGGCGGGCGAGCGGAGGTACCACGCGCACGCGTACGCGAACGGAGCGACGTGCGCCGACGTCGGCGACGCGTTCGCGCACGTCACGCGCTCGAGCGAAGTGCGATTCGTGTGCTCGGAAGACGGCAATGAAGGCGTGGCGAGCGTGGAGGAACCGGCGACGTGTCGATACGTGCTGACGTTTCGCACGCCTCTGGCGTGCAAAGCGAACGCGTTGCGTCCGCGGCGACCAGATGTGAACGTCATCGAGTGTTCCCCCGAGGTCGATGGTGAACGCGACGAAACAAGCGCGAACGAAGATGAATCAAGCCGCGAGCGCGCGAGCGCGCGAGGAAGAATGTTCGATGAGACGTCGTTTAGCCGAGCGAGAGACGAGCTGTAAACGGAGCGACGCGGCGTCGAGCGGAGGGACTCCATTCCTCTTGCCTTCGCGCATTGCGCGTGACATTTGCGATTACATTAGCCAATTAGACGTCATAGCCCTTGTACTCCTAACTTCTTTCGCCGACGATGGCGATCGCTTCGCTCGCCCGCCGCTACGTTCGCCCGCCCTCAGAGCGCGGCGCGCCGGTGGACGCCCCGCGGGCGACCGAAATCGCCCTTTCTTCACCGTCATCCCCCTCTCTTTGCGTTTCACTATTCATTCATCGAATGTCATCCACGCCGTCGTTCGCGTCGATGATCGATCGTCCGACGACGCGAGCGAGGGCGAGAGACCCGCGCGAGGCCTCCGCGCTCGAACGCGAGCTCGCGTCCAGAGAACCAAACGCCGATGTCCTCTACGAGTTAGGGACGATGTATGCGTCGAACGATCGCGCATCCGACGCGATCGAGCGCTACGAACGAGGTCTCGCGCTGGAACCAGATCACGAAGGGTGCGCGCGAGCGCTGAGCGCCGTCCTGAGCGCTCGAGCGACGGCGCTCAAGGCGAAAGACGTACGCGGGGCGATCGCGATGTACGAGCGCGCGTTGACGTACGATGTGATGAACGTGGAGGCGTATTATAATTTGGGCGTCGCATGCGCAGAAGCGGAGGAGTACGACCGCGCGTTGATCGCGTACGAAACCGCCGGGAGATTACGACCGCACGGCGCGGAGATTTGGAACAACGCCGGGGTGCTGTATAAGGAGAGAGGGAACGACAGGCGAGCGATGGAGTACTATCGTCGAGCTGCGGAGTGCAATCCATACTTTGCGCAGCCGTTAAATAATTTGGGGGTGTTGTACACGATGAATGGTCACGCGCAGCTCGCGCTCGAGGCGCTGCAGCGCGCGGTGGCGGTAGCGCCCACATACGCGGTGGCGCACAATAACTTGGGGGTGCTGCTCCGGGACACGGGAGATATCGAACACTCGTTCGCGTGCTATCGCGATTGCATGTCTCACTCCCCGAACGACCGGCACGCCGAGCAGAATTACTTACTGGCGCTCAACTACGTGCGTTCGGGCGACCAACCCGAGGTTTGCGAAGCGCACTCGACTTGGGGAAAGCGATTCGCCAAGCTCGTTGGACCGCCGATGAAGGCGAGACGAGCGGAGAAATCAGACAGCGGCGCGGGTACGCCGGGCCGTCGTCGTTTAGTGGTTGGCTATGTCTCGCCAGACATGTACACGCACTCCGTGAGTTACTTTGCGCACGCACCTCTGCGCTCACACAGCGCAAGCGTGAAATTCATCGTATACAATGTGTCCAAATTCAAGGATGCGCAGACGGTGCGATTGAAGAATTCAACCATTGAAAATGGAGGAGAGTGGCGCGATTGCGCCAATCTCACCGAACGCGAGCTCGCGCGGCGCATTCGAGGCGATGGAGTCGACGTTTTAGTCGAATTAACGGGGCACACGGCGAATAATCGCCTCGAAACGCTCGCGCTCAAGCCCGCACCGGTTCAAATCACTTGGATAGGCTACCCAAACAGCACGGGCGTTCGTTCAATAGGCTACCGCATCACAGATGAGTTGTGCGATCCGCTGAACACAAAGCAGACGTTTACGGAAAAGCTCGTGCGCATGCCTGCGCCGTACTCGTTCCTGTGTTACACGCCAAATCCAGAGGCACCGGCGAATGTCGCGAAAGCGCCGTGCGCGAGTCAAGGCTTCGTCACATTTGGGTGCTTCAACACTCTAGCGAAAGTCACACCAGGCGTTCGAGCATGTTGGGCGCGTATCTTGCTCGCGACGCCGATGAGCCGGCTGATTTTTAAGTCCAAAGCGTTCGCGTGCGAGGTCATTCGCAATCGATTTTTTTCCCAAATGGCGGCTCTCGGTATCGAGGCATGGAGGATCGACTGCCTGCCGCTTGAAGCGGCGACGGCGAGACATCTGGCACTGTACGACCGTGTTGATATTGCGCTCGATACGTTCCCTTACGGCGGTACGACGACAACGTGTGAAGCAGTGTATATGGGCGTACCAGTCGTGACTTTAGCGGGGACGTGCCACGCGCAAAACGTTGGCGAATCGCTCATGACCACGATTGGACTACGCGAGTGCGTCGCAAGGAATGAGGATGAATACGTTTGCCTCGCATCCACTCTCGCCAGAGACGTCGAACGATTGTCCGAAATCCGAGCGAACCTTCGAAACGATTTGTTGCACTCGCCGTTGTGCGACGCGAATGGTTTCACTCGCGCGCTTGAGGGCGTCTACAGAGATCTCTGGCAGAGTTGGTGCGACGAACAAGCAAGAGACGATGACGAAAGCGACAACGATGAAGATGACCGTCACACTGATACTAGCGACGGAGACGAATCGTATTCAGTGGATGACGTCGTTCGTAGCGGTTCTCGGAGTGCACGTTCGGAGGATGATTCTAACAACGACACTGATGAAGTTTGGAACCAAACAGAAAGCGCTGAAAGCGGCGACGTGACGAGCAAATTGATCGAAACGTTAGAAATATAAATACAGTACGATAGATTGATGCGTACACACGTATAGTAGCACGCAGTTTTAATAGTTTTAGCTCATTCATTGACAGAAATTAAGCTCTAGCGTTGCTCTAAGTGGTGGAAAGAAAAAATTTAAGTGGCGGAGCGCCTCTCCGATTCTTTTCGTAAAGATTTAGAGGGAGAAGGCGCCATCCTCCACGGCAGGGCCAGCACCACCACCCTTTTGGCGTTTTTTCAAGTCTCTCTTCGGAATCTCGGTGATTACGGCTTGCGTCGTAAGCACCATGCCGGCAATCGAGCACGCGTTCATGATACCCGAGCGCGTCACCTTCTTCGGGTCAACGACGCCCATTTCCACGAGATCACCGTACGTGTCGTTCATCGCATTGTAGCCGTAGTTCCACTCTCGATTCATAGTGCGATCGCAAACCACATCACCTTCCACACCGGCATTGTTGGCGATGAGACGGCAAGGGGCCAAAAGCGACTTTTGCACGATTTCAGCGCCTAAACGCTCTTCCGAGTCGGTGAGTGATCCCTTGAACTCGTCAATCATCTTGCTCAAGTGCACCAAGGCGGCACCACCGCCCGGCACGATACCTTCTTCAACCGCAGCGAAAGTAGCGTTCTTCGCATCTTCGATACGAAGCTTGCGGTCTTCTAATTCAGTCTCAGTTGCGGCGCCCACCTTGATGACGGCAACACCGCCGGCGAGTTTAGCAATTCGTTCAGAAATCTTTTGGGTATCGTACACGGAGTCCGACTCCGCGAGCTCTTGTTTAAGTTGCGCCACACGAGCGTCAATGTCTTCCTTTGAAGCGCCATCGGCAATGATCGTCGTATAGTTTGACGCGATGGACACCTTTCTGGCGTAACCGAGGCAATCCATGTTCGCGCGGTTCACGCTCAAACCAAGGTCCTTTGCGATGTATTGCGCGCCGGTGACGATGGCGATATCTTGGAGCAGCGCCTTGCGTCGCTCACCAAAGCCCGGAGCCTTGATGGCGGCAACCTTGAGGACGCCACGAACCTTGTTCACAACCAAAGTCGCTAGGGCCTCGCCGACGACGTCTTCGGCGATGATCAGCAACGGAGGGGAGCCATTCTGGGAAACTTCTTCCAGAAGCGGAACGAGATCCTTCACTTGATCAATCTTTTCGTCGCAGATTAAAACTCGGCACCCTTCGAATTCAACCATCAGACGCTCTGTGTCGTTGACGAACTGCGGGGAAATGTAACCGCGGTCGATTTCCATGCCTTCTTCGACTTCAACCACAGTTTCCAAACCGCTACCATTTTCAATAGAAAGCACGCCATCCGGACCAACCTTTTCAATCGCATCGGCAATCATGGCACCAATCTCATCATTGTTACCAGCAGAAATCGACGCCACGGCGCGGATATCCGCCGAACCCTTGATCGGAATCGCGAGAGTGTCGAGTCTTTCGCGGCACCAAACGGAGGTTTTATCGATCCCGCGCTTGACGTTCACCGGGTTAGCGCCAGCCGCGACCGATTGCAAACCAAACCTGATCATCTCGCGAGCGAGCACAGAAGCAGTGGTCGTACCATCACCCGCGGAATCGTTCGTGCGACCGGCAACCTCCTTGATCAACTGTGCGCCCGCGTTCTCAACCGGGTCGAGGAGCTCAATCGCCCGAGCGATGGTCACGCCGTCGTTAATCACTTGCGGCACCCCAAACTTTTCTTCCAGCACGACGTTACGCCCTCGCGGACCAATCGTCACGCCCACCGCATCGGCGAGCTTATCGATCCCCCGTTGCATCTTCCGTCTCGCTTCGATATCAAACGTAAGCTTTTTCGCATCCGCGCGCACGCTCACGACCCGTCGGCTTTTTCTTCGTCCATTCGTCTCTCTTCGCGGCGCGAACGCGCGCGCGCCGACCTATCGATTCCAAAACCAATCATCGTCCCCTCATCGTCAGTCATCGCTCCGTCGTCCCTTCCTCTCGCTCGCTCTCGCTCTCGTTCGCCGTCGCTCTCGTTCGCCGTCGCTCTCGTTCGCCGCTCCCTTTGACCCCCGCTTCGCCGTTTACGACGCCCCGACGCCGCCGCCGCCCTCGAGGCGGCCTCGTCGAGGGCGTTCGCCCTCGCGCGCGCGTCGAATGCGCGTCGTCGAATGCGCGTCGAACGCGTCGTCGACGTCGCGCGACAGAGGGAATAATACACGGTCGTCACGCGTCAACGCGTCACGCGCGCGCGCGTCGCGCACGACGTCGCGTTCGACGTAAACGCGCGCGCCAATCGATCCCTCGCGATTCGATGGCGCTCGCGCGTCGACCGCGACGCGACGTTCGAGGGCGATGTCATCCCTAAAGTCACGCGCGCGCGTTCGACACGGGGATTTTTTTAACCCTTTAATCATCGCTTTCCGTCATCGACGTACCGTTCGAGCGTTCGCGTGCGCGAACATTCCGTCGTAAAGTCCACGCGATGACGAATGGCGCGCGCGTCGCCCGTCGACGGCGATCGAAACGCGCGTCGACGTGGAGGAGGGCGACCGACTGTGATGTCCGAATGTCCGAATGTCCGAATGTCCGAATGTCCGAATGTCCGAATGATCGAATGTCCGAATGTCCGAATGTCCGAATGTCCGAATGTCCGAATGTCCGTGATGTCCGA
>Ga0222712_10000653_pt1 | contig 44531 bp, 40 predicted proteins | sample C33_657DmetaG_FD_165043 | JGI IMG/M metagenome (GOLD analysis project Ga0222712, IMG submission 165043) | Estuarine water microbial communities from San Francisco Bay, California, United States - C33_657D | ecosystem: Environmental > Aquatic > Marine > Unclassified | place: USA: California... | reverse complement strand
CAACAAGATTAAATCGTAACACTTTTTTCTTTTTGTTGCTTTTGAGTGATCGTCTGGCCGAGCTCCGACGACTAGCTGTTTAGATGGTGCCTCGGCCTGCCGAACTGCGACGACCAGCTGTTTAAACGAGCTTTGGCCTGTCGAGCCCCAACAGCCACTTGGCTAAAAATCCCTTTTATGAGCGATTTCGGGTAACGTTGTGGCTTCGCAGGATAGCGATTAAGGCGGCGGATATCCGCCTGATCTTCAGAACAATGCACCCGGAGGCTTTTATGTTGTTTCCCACCACAATCGTTGGTAGTTATCCACAGCCCGACTGGCTGATCGATCGCGAAAAGCTGGCGGGGCGGTTTCCGCCGCGTGTGCGTGCAAAAGAGCTCTGGCGTGTGTCTGAGCCGTACTTGCAACAGGCCATGGAAGACGCCACCTTGATTGCGATCAGGGGCCAAGAGCAGGCTGGTCTAGACATCATTACTGACGGTGAGATCCGTCGCGAAAGCTATTCCAATCGTATCGCCACAGCACTTGAGGGCATCGATATCGACAACCCGGGGACAGCACTCGATCGTTCAGGACACCCAAATCCCGTGCCCAGAATTGTTGGCAAAATCAAACGTGCTCGTGCCATCGAAGTTGAAGACTTACTGTTTTTAAAGGCGCACACCACCCGTAAGGTCAAAATCACAGTCCCGGGTGCTTTTACGATGTTGCAACAGGCTCAAAATGATTTCTATGCCTCTGAAGAAGAGGCTGCCATGGACTATGCAGCTGCCTTGAATGAAGAGATTAAAGATTTGTTTGCTCACGGGGCGGATATCGTGCAGATTGACGAGCCTTACATGCAGGCGCGCCCTGAAAAAGCCCGCCAATACGGCATCAAAGCCTTGAACCGCGCCTTAGAGGGTGTCACAGGTCAAACTGCCGTGCATATCTGCTTTGGTTACGCTGCGGTAATTCACGCGCGCCCCTCTGGTTATGATTTTTTACCTGAGCTGGCACAATGCTCTTGCCACCAGATTTCAATCGAAACCGCGCAATCGAATCTGGATTGTCGAGTCCTTGAGTCTTTAGGCAATAAGCAGATCATGGTGGGCTGTTTAGACCTGAGCGACATGGCGATTGAAACGCCTGAGGTGGTAGCGGCTCGTATTCGCAAAGCCTTGAAACACATCAAGCCAGAGCAAGTCATCTTGGCACCCGATTGCGGCATGAAATATTTGCCTCGCGCTGTGGCCGATGGCAAGTTAAAAGCGATGGTCGAGGCAGCTCAGTTGTTGCGTGACGAATATGCCAGCCATTGATTACGGCGAACGCTTGCGTCTAGGCGTCATGGTGCCTTCGGGCAACGTGATTGCCGAGCCGCAGATTCATGCGATGCTGCCGGCAGGCGTTGTGGCTTACATCACCAGGCTTGAGTTACGGGGGAGCTCAGAGGCTGAACTCATCAAGATGAGCCGTCAAGTTGAATCCGGCGCCAAACTTTTGGCCGATGCCCAGGTGGGTGCGGTGGTGTTTCACTGCACTGCAGTCAGTACCTTCAGCGCGCAGATGGGGCAAGAGATTCAACAGCGCATTGAACAAGTCAGTGGTTTGCCTGCGTTTTCAACCTCTGAAGCAATTGTTGCAGCTCTGAGAGGCTTGCGAGCAAAAAAAATTATCTTACTGACCCCTTACCTTGAAGAGGTCAATGTGCGTGAGTGTGCTTTCTTGGCGCATCACGGCTTTGAAGTTATCGCGCAAATGGGCTTAGGAATCGATACTAATGCCGAGATGGGAAAACTGTCCGAGCAGGTGTGGGTCGACCAAGCGCTGAAGCTTCAAGATCCGCAGGCCGATGCGTATTTCATCAGTTGTACCGCAGTACGTTCGGCTGAGGCAATCGAACGGATCGAAGCGCTACTCGATCGGCCTGTGATTACAAGCAATCAAGCGATGGTGTGGTTTGGCCTGCGTAAATATGGAATAAGCGATCACGCACCGGGCTATGGTCGCTTGTTTGATTTGCAGTCTGTGTGATTGAAGGCCAATCGTGTGTGTGGTCGTTAACGTGTGTGATTGAACGCAGGCAGCTGTGGAAGCCTGCCGGTCGCCTTACTGGTTTTTAATCCCGGCTGCCCGAATCACGACACCCCATTTTTCAAGCTCGGCAGCGAGGTGGCTGGCAAGTTCAACAGGCGCACCGCCCATAGGGGTTGCGCCAATATCTGCAAGTTTCTTTTTAAAGACTGAGTCGCTCAAAATTTGATTGACCTCAGCATTCATTTTGTCAATGATGGGTTTTGGGGTGCCTGCAGGCGCTAACAATGCAAACCACGTTGACGACATCAACTTCGGAAACCCTAGCTCAGCGGTTGTGGGCACGTCGGGCAGGGCAGGTGAACGCGTCGGTGACATGATCGCGAGCGCCCGGACCTTGTTCGCTTTGACCTGTCCGGCAATGCCGGGTATCAACTGAAACATGGTTTGAATTTCGTTGGCGATTAAGTTGGTGGTTGCGGTACCTGGGGCGTTGTACGGCACATGAACCATTTTGGTTTCGGTCTCACGCATAAACAATTCACCTGCCAGATGCATAGAGCTGCCGATGCCGGTTGAACCAAAATTCAATTTTCCGGGATTGGTTTTGGCATACGCGATAAATTCTTGAATGCTCTTAACCGGTTGATCGTTATTGACGACCAAAATATTAGGCACGTCGCAGATCAAGGCGATTGGGTCAAAATCTTTTTGTGGATCGTAGTTGATGCTGGCGTACAAGCTTTTGTTGACCGCCAGTGTGCCCGCCCACGAAAACAGAAAACGGTATCCGTCAGGCGCATATTTAGCAGCGGCTGTTGCCCCGATGTTGCCATTGGCACCTGGCTTGTTTTCGATGATGACGCTAGTTTTTAAGCGAGGCGCAAGTTGCTCGCTTAGCATGCGTGCAATGGTGTCGCCCGTGCCACCGCCGCCTGGGGCTGGAACGGTGATTTGGATGGCTTTGTCGGTGTTCGGCCAAGTGTTCGCCAACACAGAGAATGACAGACTAGAAAGTAGCGCAGTGCTAGAGATAAGAAGTTTGGTGCTGAAGTGCATCATTAGCCTCGTGTTGAAAATATTGCACGTTGTTCGGTGATGTCCTACCTGCTTGGCACAGAGAGGGTCGTATGCGGCGCCTCAAGGAAAAACAGGCTCTCCAAGATTTAACATCAGTCGGTTCGCCCAGGCAAAAATTGCGACTGAGTGCATTAAATCCAAAATTTCAAGCTCGGTTAAGCCAACGTCTTTCAGCGCCTGTATATCGGCCGGCGATACTGCATCTGGAGCGCTGGTCAGCGCGATCGAAAACTGAACGATTGCGCGTTCACGCTCAGAGGGACCCGCCGTATGCGGATCGTTAAATACCTCAATAACCGCGTCTGTGCGTTTAGCCAATTGTTCAAAGCGCTGCGCATGTACCGACGCGCAGTACACACACCCATTTAGACGCGACACCACCGTTGCGCCGAGTTCGCGTTCAGCGCGCGGCATTCCGCCTGGCGCATACATGATGGCGTTGAAGGCTACCGAGCGCTGTTTAAGAACTTCGGGTTGGTGCACTAAAAAAAGATAATAGTCAGACACTTTGGCTTTGGGGTGGCTTTCTTCTAGCACGGCGATTTGTTCAGCCGTTGCCGAGTCAAGGCTCACCACGTCAAGCCAAGCCTTCCAGCCAAGAGTCGCGTTCGTGAAACCTTTGATTTCGATGAGGTCGCTCATGCTTGTTGCTCCAGGAGTTTCATTGCTTTGAGCCCAGCAACGACTCGGACCTGATAAGACACAAACGCGATGAGTTGCGCCAGCGTGACCACTTCGGGAGTTGTAAGGCCTGCTTTCGGCAGCGCTTGTAAGGCAGCTTTGTCCGCTTTGACCGGATCCGTAATGAGGGTGTGAGTAAACGTCAAGATTGAACGCAGTCGTGCATCTGTGAGTTGATTGAACGCACCGGTTGACACCGTGTCGATCAGGGCGTGATCTGTTCCTAAAGCGAGCAGTCGGTTGCGATACTCGGCTGCACAGGTGACGGAGGGGGTGAGCGTACAGGCGAGTAAGGCGACAAGCAGACGTTCGGCGAGGGTCAAGCCAGGTAACGTAGGGTCAAACAAGCCTTCTTCACTTTTTTGTGTCGCGGCAACAACTTTATCGCGCTGGTGACGTACCGAGTAAGTGTTGAGTGTCGCGCTGAGACCGACTAAGCGATCAATCGTGTCGGTCTGTTGAGTGTTTGTCATGAAAATCTGGCATCCATGTAAAAGTGAAGCGAGTCGAAAGCAAAAAAGTCAGTGTCTATTTCTAATTGAATTGAGTCTAAAGCAAAAAAATCAGCATCTATTTAGAAGTCATTTAAGTTCAGACCAAAAAAGTCAGTTTTTACGAAGTGCTCTTTGTTGCAGGCGTCCATTCATCGCCCAGTAGTTCGGGGTCGTCGTAAAGCTCCATGCGATGATAATGCTCAGCAATGTCTTCGCCATAAAACAAACTTGCAATACCTGCCGCTAAGCGCTTAGCGCCTTCACTGATCGCGGGGATATCACCCGAGACTGTGCCGTGTGAAAGCGCAGCAGGGTAACAAAAACAATGAATACTTGAGAGCCCTGGGCATTTGCCAGGCGTCACTTCTTTGAATTCAAAAGCGGGTCCAAGATCAGGTGAGTCGAGCATCTCTTGGCTAGCAGGTTCGGTGAGTTCAAGTTTGCGATGTTTCCAGGCCAGTACGTGTGGCGCGATATTCGCGTACTCGGGGCGCGTCCACCAGTCGATTTTGAACCCTGTCGAGAAGATCAGAAAATCAAGTTCAAACGGCCCTTTTGGGGTGTTGACTGTCAATGCATTTTGCTCGACGTTGATCGACTCGATCGGGCAGCTCAAATTAAAACGGGCATTTTTGTGCTGCGATACTCGTAGGGTGCTACCGCGTGGCGCAGGGACTTGTTCGACCCCTAAATAATGGCGGATGCGCCATTTCCAGTCATCGGGCAAATTGACAAAGCCAATATTCATGCCGGCGTGACCGGCGCCTTTGCCTTTGTTGATGCGGGGTAGATCTGGGCGACGGATCAACAGATCCACACTGGTTGCACCCGCCTCGAGTGCAGTGGCCGCGCTGTCCATGGCAGAAGCGCCGGCGCCGATGACGCCAACGCGTTTACCCGCTAGGGTGGCATAGTCAAGTGTGTCAGACGAATGTGCCCAAAGCGCGCGCGGCAGCGTTGCTGCAATCTCTGGCAGGTAAGCTCCGCCTAGGCCGTCGCGACCGGTGGCAAGGACCACACGTCTGGCATACACGGTTTGTTGCCCTATCGACGTGTTCATGATTAGCTGCACCAGACCATCGGCACGTGGTATGACCGCGGTGATGTGGTGTTCGTTGCGCACGTCGAGTTTTAGCGCTTGACGGTACCAGCGCAGATAGTCCATCCATTGCGTGCGGGGAATTTTGTCTAGTGCTGCCCAGGCATCCAACCCGAACTGAGCCTCAAACCAAGCGCGAAAGGTGAGGGCGGGTAAACCCAGTGCGGGCCCAGTCAATTGCTTGGGCGAGCGCAGGGTCTGCATACGCGCGGTCGTGACCCAAGGGCCTTCAAACCCTAAGGGTGCCCGATCAAACATGACGGCTTGGATACCCGTCAGTGTTAGCGAAGCAGCAGCGGCCATGCCGGCCATACCTGCGCCAATGATCGCAACTTCAAGCACGGGTTGACCCTCGTGCTCTCGGGTGACCACCCAGCGTTTGGCGGGTAGCTCAAGCCACGCTAAATCTTGCTCAAGACGAGCCTGCAAGCCAGCTAAACCAAGAGCATGTACAGAGGTGCCCAACATATGAACCTTGTTTATGGATTGATGTCTAAGAATGAACGAGCTAGTGTCAGCGTTAATTTCGGGCTCATCCAACGACTAAGTGCCAGCGACCCATCGACTAAGGATGATAGCCTAAGTCTAAATTGCAAAGGGCAAGCCCGATCGGCATCAAAACTTGCTAGACGCCACCAAGAATATAGTAAGCTTGCCTTCGTAATCAAGGCTTAGGCGCGAGCCGACCGATCATTAGGCGAGCCGTTCAATCATTGAATATCGAGAGATCATGATGTTAAACACGCACAGTCTGATTCGACAGGCCTTGGGGATCGTGTTGCTGGCGCTTTGCGCAGTGATGGCCCCGGTGAGCGCTGCTTACCCCGAACGCCCGGTGACTTTAGTGGTGACCTATCCGCCCGGCGGCACTGCAGATTTGGTGGCCCGCATGTTAGCGCCTGAGGTGTCAAAAGACCTAGGCCAAAATGTTGTTGTTGAAAATCGTGGGGGCGCAGGCGGGATGATCGGAGGTGCCAGCGTCGCCAAAGCTGCACCTGATGGTTACACTATCATGCTTGATGCCGCCAATCACGCGCAAAATCCGGCGGTGCAACCCAAGATGTTGTTCGACACCTTAAAAGACTTTGCACCTATTACCTTGATTCAGCGCGTTCCTAACGTGTTGGTGGTACGCACTGATAATCCCCTGACGACGGTGGCCGAGGTCATCAGCGCCGGTAAGAAAAAAGAGCCCTCGCTGTATTACGCATCTTCTGGTCCCGGCGGAGCGCAGCATTTAGCGGGTGTCTTGTTTAATGCCTTGGCGGGCACGCACCTCGAGGCTGTGCACTACAAAGGCGGTTCGTTGGCGTTGACCGATGTGATCTCAGGTCAAGTGACGATGATGTTCTCAACGGTCGGTACCTCGTTGCCTCACGTGCGTGCTGGCAAACTTCGTGTTATTGCGGTCGGTAGTGAAAAGCGGACTGCTGTGTATCCCGATATCCCCACGATTGCTGAAGCTGGCGTGCCAGGCTATGCAAGTTATGAATGGAATGGTGTGTATGCCCCCGCCGCAACGCCGCCTGAGATCATTGCGCGCTTAAATCAAGCCTTTGTGAACGCCTTAAAACAACCCGCGGTGATTGCGCGTATCGGTGAGTTTAATGGCGAGATTATTGCTTCGACTCCGCAAGAACTTGATACCTTCAGACGGGCTGAAATTGCAAAATGGCAACGCGTGGCTAAAGAGTTTAATCTTCAGTTGTCGCAATGACAGCCGTGCGACTTAGCTGCTTGCTCTCGGAAACTGCATGACTAAAATCTCGGCGCCCGAGATGTCTGTGGTCAAGGTGGCTGCAGGGTCGGTAGGTGCGATAAAAATTGCCGTACCGGCTTCGTGCGTTTGGCCATCAAACTTAGCAGCGCCTGCCGCAATATAAATAAACTGTCCGCGTCCAGAGGTTGGTTCGGGCCCGACAATCCTTTGCTGGGCGGGTGCCTGATAGATCGTGGCGCACAAGCCATCGGTTTGCATCGCAATGGCTTTGTGCTCGAGTGTTCTCGTCAAAGCACTGCGCTTGACATCGTTTAAACAGCCCACGGGTGCCCCCATCACATGGCGGCGCGGTAGGTCTTTCATGTCACCGCGCTGTTCTGGCAAATATCCCGCACCCGCGTCTTTGCCTAATCTAAACACCATGTAATGTAAGCCTTGCTCGCCCGCCGTGATGGGGCCATAGCCGGTGTGCTTGGCGGCAAAGTGTACGGTGTAGGGCGCGACCTGATGTTTACCTAACAGACCTTCACCTGCCACCATGATCTGAAACTGATCGACGATGTGAAAGTGTGATTGCAGCACACCATGCGGCTGCTGCTCGATCAGCTTGCAGTTTGGTGCGTCGGATTCAGCGTCGCCTGTTTCAGGGATTAAATCGCTTCTGAAAATATGCCCACCGCTGACACCAGGTGCCGAACGGATTGGCCGCTCGCGGCGGTTGTTGAATGCGTCAGTGACAGTGCCGATCATGGTCATAGTGAAAGTCTCCGGGTGGGCCTCAGTGTGCAAGCGGTTAAGGCCTTTGTGATGCTTTATTATGGCACGATGAACGTTATAACAACTAGGGGCGAGCGATGACAAAACTATTAGAAGATAGAGTAATTTGGGTGGTTGGGGCCTCTGGGGCGATTGGCGCCGCGATCGCTCGTCGAGTGGCGGGTGAGGGCGCCATTGTGGTGGTTTCGGCCCGTTCCGTCGACAAGCTAGAGGCTTTAAAAACAGAAATCGTTGCGGCCGGTGGGCGAGCACAAGCCCTGTCGCTCGACATCAAGAATCGCAAAAATGTTGACGAGGCCGCACAAGCGATTTTGACGCAATATGGCCAAATTGATGGTCTCGTGAACTCAACGTCGATTTCGGATTTTGGCCCCCTGATGAGTCTGGACGACGATGTTTGGATGGATGTCTTGAACTCAAAATTGCTAGGCTATGTGCGCACGATGCGTGCGGTTTTGCCAGCGATGTCTGAACGTAAACAAGGCGTGATCGTGAATATGTCGGGCCGTGGTGGTAAGCAACCGACGGCGACGCATTTACCCGGCGGCTGTGCAAACGCTGCGGTGAATTTGCTGGATAAAGGCGTTGCTGATGCCTTCTTGCCTTTTGGTATTCGTGTCAACACCGTAGCCCCTGGGCCCATCGCTTCAGACCGACTGGATCAGATGATGAAATCAACCGGATCCATGTCAGACCGAAGCGCACAGACGTTTAATCGCCCCGGCACCCCAGAGGATGTTGCCGAGGCGACGCTATGGTTGCTCTCGGATCAGTCCAGACATGTGACGGGCGCGCTGATCCCTGTTGACGGTGGCGCAACCTATACCGTTTGATCGGTCGTGACGCAAACTCAGTCGCTAGGGGTCAGACGCTCGAGGCGCTTATTCGGGCTTTAAACCCACATCTTCAAACGCCTGTTTCCAGTCTTTGAGTTGACCTGCCACGAAGGTATTCAGCTCTGCAGGCGTTGAGCCTGCGAGGTCAAACCCTTGTCGTTCAATGCGTGCGCGTGAGGCTGGATCAGCGATTGCAGCGCGGACTGCCGCGCTCATTCGGTTGGCGATCTCTGGCGGTAGCTTGGCGGGCCCAAAGAGCGCAGCCCAAGTTTGGGCACCCAAGGACGGTAATCCCGCTTCAGCGAAGGTTGGCACGTCGGGCAGAATTGAAAGACGTTTATCGAGCATGATTGCGATTGGAACGAGCTTGCCTTCGTTGATGTGTTGCACGGTACTGATCGTCGAGACTAGGTTGAAATTCACATGTCCACCAAGCAAATCATTGACGTTTGGCGCTTCTCCCTTGTAAGGGATTAAGTTCATTTGCAGATCGTTTTGTTTAGTCATGCGGCTAAACATCAATTGCGTTACACCGCTGTGGCTGCCGAAGTTGAGCTTGCCAGGATTGGCTTTGCCGTAGGCGACCAACTCAGCATATGTTTTAAACGGTTGTTTCGGGTTTGCGACCATCACGAAGATATAGCGGCCAACCAACGCGACTGGCGTAAAACTTGTGAGTGGGTCGTAGGGCGGGTTCTTCTTGAGTAACGGCACCTGCATCATGGGGGTATTCGAGGCCATGAAAAACGTGTGGCCGTCGGGTTCAGAGCGCATCACATATTCAGCTGCGATCTGCCCATCGGCGCCAGGTTTATTTTCAACAACGACGGTTTGACCGAGAGTCGTAGTTAAGTGCTGAGCCAAGATTCTTGCCACCACGTCAGTCGCGCCGCCCGGCGGAAATTGCAGCACAATTCGAATATTTTTTGTTGGCCAGGTTTGTGCACTGACCCCGAGACAGGCGATGCTAAGGGCGATTGTTGCAAAAAGACGAGAGATAAATAATCGTTGCATAAAAAACCTTTCGCGATCAAATGTGAATATCGAAACCACTGTCGCGCTGTGCTGCGCACGTTGCGACATCGTGTCTGTTGCCCTTGGTTATTCGGGCTTCATTCCAGAATCAGCAAACGCTTTTGCCCAGCCCTTTAACTGTACCTGCATAAAGTCGGCTAACTCTGCGGGTGTCGAGCCACCTAAATCAAACCCTTGTCGCGAAATTTTTTCGCGTGCTTCAGGGTTAGCTATCGCGGCGTTGAGTGCTTCACTCATACGCGTTGTAATAGCGGGTGACATGTTGGCTGGACCAAATAAGGCGGCCCAAGTATCGGCGCCAAGGGGGGGCACACCCGCCTCAGCGGCAGTGGGGATCTCAGGCATCAGGGGCGAGCGCTTAGGTAATAAAATTGCCAAAGCTTTGAGCTTGCCTTCTTTGATATGGGCTTGAGTACTGGTGGGTGTTGCAAAAGTGAATTGGACGTGCCCACCCAAAATGTCGTTGATGGTTGGGCCTTCACCTTTGTAAGGAATCAAGTTCAGATCCATCTTGGCGTCGTCTTTAAGCTTAGTGTGCATCAGTTGTGTCACACCGCTATAACTGCCGTAATTGAGTTTGCCTGGGTTTTTGCGACCATAGTCAATCAACTCCGCCGCGGTGTTGGCAGGAACCGATGGGCTTGAGACCAACACATAGATATAACGCCCAACGAGTGAGACCGGAGTGAAGCTTTTGATCGGATCGTAAGGCGGATTCTTTTTAAGCAAGGGCACCTGCATCATCGGTGTGTTCGAGGCCAAAAAATAGGTGTGCCCATCAGGCTCAGAGCGCAAGACGAATTCGGCTGCGATCGCGCCATCAGCTCCTGGCTTGTTTTCGACCACCACAGGTTGCCCAAGCGCCGAGGTCATTGTCTGGGCCAGAATGCGTGCCACAACGTCAGTTGAGCCACCAGGCGGAAATTGCAAAACAATCCTTACGGGCTTGGTGGGCCAAGTTTGAGCCGTGGCTAGCGGTGTGGCAGTCAGGCCTGCGATTGCACAGGCCAGTAGGGTGAGTTGTCGAAAGAAATACAAGGGCATAGATTACCTTCTTTGAGCACGGATCCAAAAAAGCTTCGCAGCTTTCAGCCCCGATGTTAATACGCCTGACACACTCTTGACCGTTTACACTAGAATAAACATCATGTTTTTTATAAGGGAAAACCCATGCTGCTCTATGACATGACGAGTGCCATGAATCCTCGCCGAGTACGAATTTTTTTAGCCGAGAAGGGGCTCACCATTCCAACTCGGCAGGTCGATGGCTTAAATCGTGAGAATCTGCAACCAGAGTTTTTATCAAAAAATTCACTGGGTAAAACGCCGGTACTTGAACTAGATGACGGGACGTTATTGACCGAATCTATTGCGATATGCCGTTACCTCGAAGCCTTGCATCCTGAAAAACCGCTTTTTGGTCGCAACGCCCTTGAACAAGCGCAGATCGAGATGTGGACGCGTCGAATAGAGTTTGAAATTGTGATGCCGATCATCACTAACTTTCGGCATACGGGTCAGTACTGGGTCGGTCGCGTGCCGCAAGAACCGGCCTGCGGCGAGTTTTATCATGCACGCGCGCTCGAGGCGTTTGAATGGCTAGATCGCGAACTAGTTGGTAAAGAGTTCATCGCAGCCGATCACTACACAATCGCTGACATCGTTGCCCAGTGCGGTTTTCTGGTCGGTAAAGCGACCGGCACCAGGATTCCTCCAGAGCTTAAAGAACTGACGCGCTGGTACAGCGCGATGGTAGCGCGCCCGACAGCGAGAGCTTGAGATGTCTGAATCCGCCACGACCGGCTTGGTTCAAAAAGTTTGTTTAATCGTAGGTGCCGGTGACGGTACGGGCAGTGCTGTTGCGAAGCGCTTTGCACTGGCAGGTTACACAGTTTGCGTCACCCGTCGCACCTCTGAAGCCAGTCAAGGCTTGTTGGCAGCCATTCATGAATTAGGCGGTCGTGCCATGGCGTTCACGCTCGATGCTCGTCATGAGGATGAAGTCATCAGCTTATTTCAAAAAATTGAACAAGACGTGGGCGTACTTGAAGTTGTTGTGTTCAACGTTGGTGGTAATGTACGTTTCCCGCTCTTAGAAATGACCGCACAAAAGTATTTCAAGACTTGGGAAATGTGCGCGATGGCTGGCTTTTTAGTGGGGCGTGAGGCTGTGCGCGTGATGCTGCCTAGGCAGCGTGGCACGATTTTGTTTACGGGCGCAACGGCAAGTTTGCGTGGCGGTGTTGGGTTCAGCGCCTTCGCGGGCGGCAAGGCCGCACTCAGGGCGCTTGCTCAAAGCATGGCACGCGAATTCGGTCCTCAAGGTTTGCACGTGGCGCACGTTGTTGTTGATGGCGTGATCGACTCTGAACGTGTACGCACCACCCAACCAGAGCGCGTGGCGGCCTTGGGCCCTCAAGGGTTGCTTGAGCCTGATAGTATCGCGCAAGCGTATATGTGGTTGCATGAACAGAATCCCGACGCGTGGACGTTCGAGCTTGATCTGCGCCCTGCTAAAGAAAGATGGTAATTGAACATTTTTTATATATTGAGAACTCTATGACTATCGAATCGCAAAACAGTGCTGCAGTGAAAAATCAGTCTCCTCCCATCTCACGTTTTTCGATCCCAGAGCTGTCCGATCTGCCAACAGACATTCGAGAAAAAATTCTTGCGGTGCAAGAGAAGTCTGGTTTTGTACCGAATGTATTTTTAGTGTTGTCGCGCAGGCCCGATGAGTTTCGCGCTTTTTTTGCGTATCACGACGCGTTGATGGTGAAAGATACGGGTAGTTTGACGAAAGCCGATCGCGAAATGATTGTCACGACCACCAGTGCTAAAAATAATTGTTTGTATTGCGTGATGGCGCACGGCGCAATTTTGCGTATTTATGCAAAAAATCCGCTGGTGGCTGATCAGGTGGCAGTGAATCACCACAAAGCTGACATCACACCTAGACAAAAAGCAATGCTCGATTTTGCTGTGAAGGTATGCCTTGATTCACAGTCGGTTGGCGATCAGGATTATGCCGAGTTACGCGCGCACGGTTTTGATGACGAAGATATTTGGGATATCACCGCCATCACCGGTTTTTTTGGGATGTCTAACCGCATGGCCAATGTGACCTCGATGCGCCCGAACGATGAATTTTTCATGCTCGGGCGTTTACCCAAAAATAAGTGACACCAGGCTATGGCCTAACCTCATCTCACCAAGTGACGCAAAATCACTCGTCAATCTTGGCGCCCGAATCCTGAATCGCTTTCGCGAACTTCACGACTTCGGCGCGCAGATGTGTATCAAACTCTGGGGCACTCATCAGCTTGGTGCTAAACCCCATTTCTTTGAATTTGTCTTGCAAATCGGGTAGTGCCAGTGCGCGGTTCACATCTGCGTTGAGCTTGTTGACAATTGCAGGCGGAGTCGCGCTTGGCGCGTACAGGCCAAACCAAGACACGACATCAAAACCGGGCAATCCTGACTCAGAGACTGTCGGGACATTAGGTGCCGCAGCAACGCGTTCGCCGCTTGAAATCGCCAGCACTTTGATTCGTCCACCGCCTGCGTGCTTGATCGAGGTTGGGATCGGGTCGAACAGCATTGGGATCTGACCGCCTAATAAGTCGGTTAAAGCAGGCGAACCTCCTTTGTAAGGAATATGTCGCATTTGCACACCAGCCATCGTTTTGAAAATTTCGCCAGCTAAATGCGCACCACCGCCGGGCCCGCTCGAACCATAGTCAAGTCCGTTCGGTTGCGTCTTGATGTACGCAATGAGTTCTTTGACAGAGTTGGCCGGCACCGTTGCGTTCACAATTAGCAAAAAGGGTGCAATCGCAATATGGGCCACCGGGACAAAATCCTTTAAGGTGTCATAGGGTAGCTTTTTATAGAGACTCAGATTGATCGAGTGCTGGGTACCCTGAAGTAACAAGGTGTAGCCGTCAGCCACCGATTTTGCGACAAGCTCTGAACCGACCGTCCCACTGGCACCGGCTTTGTTTTCAATAATGGCTTGCTGTCCCCAGGCTTCAGTCAGTTTTTGACCTAGAATTCGAGCGACAACGTCGGTGCCTCCACCCGCAGGGAAAGGCACAACGATTCGGACCGATTTGGTCGGATAGGCCTGAGCGAGTGCCAGGCAGGGGGCGAATAATAAGGCGGCAAGTAAGCGTTTCAAGTTGGTCTCCTGGCTCGAGTTTTACCGAGCTTCTGTTTGAACCTCTACAATAAGGCTTTTGCCACAAAATTGGAACCTTTCTTATGTCTGGCCCTCTCTCCCACATCAAAGTTCTTGACCTGTCGCGTGTACTCGCTGCGCCCTGGGCCGCACAAAACTTAGCGGATTTAGGCGCAGACGTCATTAAGGTTGAGCGCCCAATCAAGGGCGATGACTCGCGGGCCTTCGCGCCACCGTTCTTGAAGGATCAAGACGGCAATGTCACTCGCGAGTCTGCTTATTTTTGTGCAGCCAATCGCGGTAAGAAGTCGATTACGATTGATTTGTCCAAACCCGAAGGTCAGCAGTTAGTACGTGAGTTGGCCAAAAACGTAGACGTGATTTTTGAAAACTATAAAGTCGGTGATCTGGCGCGCTATGGCTTGGGCTACGAAGATATCAAAGCGATTAACCCCGCGATTATTTACTGCTCGGTGACTGGCTTCGGGCAGACCGGGCCTGAAAAAGACCGGCCGGGCTACGATTTTATGGCCCAAGGTATGGGCGGTTTAATGAGTATCACCGGCGAGCGCGACGACGTGCCTGGTGGTGGCCCGCAGCGTGTTGGTGTACCAATTATTGACTTGACGACTGGGATGTATGCCTCGATTGCTGTCTGTGCAGCGATTGCGAATCGTGCGGTCACAGGTCAGGGACAGTGGATCGATGTCTCATTGCTCGATTCGTGTGTGGCCTTCTTGGCGAACCAGGCGATGAATTATTTTGCCACCGGCGAGTCGCCTAAGTCGATCGGTAATGCGCATCCGAATATCGTGCCTTACCAAACCTTCAAAACCTCGGATGGTGCGTTGATTTTGGCTTGTGGCAATGACAATCTCTTCAAGAAGTTTTGCGAAATTGCCGAATGCACTCATCTTTCGCAAGACCCGCGTTACGCCACCAATGGTGAGCGCGTTAAAAACCGCGTCGAGATCACCGCGATTTTGGATGAGATTTTTTTAAAGCACACGACACGCGAGTGGGTCAAGCTTCTAGATGAGGCGGGGGTCGCGAACGGGCCGATTAATACAGTGGCACAAGTGTTTGAAGAGCCTCAAGTACTGGCACGTGGTATGAAAATTGAATTGCCACACGCCGTAGCGGGTACGGTGCCGTTGGTTGGTAGCCCAATGAAGTTTTCGGGCACACCGATCAAACACGAGATTCCGCCGCCAGCTTTAGGGCAGCACACGGATGAGATTTTAAGTACGGTGTTGCATAAAAATGCCGAACAGATTGCTGCCCTTAAGGCGACAGGAATCGTTTGATGATTCAAAGCGAGGTGATCACCTCGCCTATATGTATTCAAGATAAAAAATGGAGACGCTATGTTCGATTTAATTATTCGTAATGCACAGGTATTTGATGGCTTAGGGCACCCTGCGGTGCATGCCGATGTGGCCATTAAAGAAGGAGTCGTTGCTGAGATTGGCAAAGTCACGGGTTCGGCAAAACAAGAGCTCGATGCAAAGGGCTTGTCTCTCATGCCCGGTATTGTTGACTTGCATACGCACTTTGATGCGCAGGTCACCTGGGATCGCACGATGTCTCCTTCGCCTGCGCTTGGGGTCACCACCGTTGTCATGGGTAACTGTGGTTTTGGCATTGCACCTTGCCCTGCGCCACAACGTGAAACGATGGTTAAGAATTTATCTGTTGTGGAAGGGATGGACTTGACCTCGTTATTGACTGGCGTCAACTGGGGCTTTGAAACCTTTCAAGAGTATATGGATCAGTTGCGCGCAATTAAGCCGTATCTGAACACGGCAGTGTTTGTGGGGCATTCGGTGGTGCGCACCGCTGTGATGGGCGAAGCAGGTTCAGAAAAAGCCGAGCCCTCGCCGCAAGAGCTTGAGGCGATGTGTCAACTCGTCCGCGACGCAATGAACGCGGGTTCAATTGGTTTTGCTTCCTCGTTTTCGCCTAATCATAGCGGCTACGCTGGTCGTCCGATGCCCTCGACGATTGCCTCTGAGCAAGAGTTACTGGCGCTTACGGGCGTATTGGGCGAGACCAATAAAGGCGTGTTCATGATGGCAACGGGTTCGCGCGCTACGCCCGAAGTCATGGAAAAAGTGTCAATCAATAGCGGTCGGCCTGCGTTCATTTCGACTGTCTTGTCGATGTATAACCCAGCAAATCCAGACCTAGCCCTCACGTACTACAACAAAGCGGCTGAGATGCGTGCGCGTGGTAACGAGGTGTATATCTTGACGAGCTGTCAGCCACTCTCGTTTGACTTCACTTTGGCTGAGCCATATCCCTTGATTAGTCACTCGGCTTTTGATGCAATCAAAAACAAGTCGGCTGATGACATTAAAAAAGTCTACTTGGATCCGGGTTTTAGAAACGCGTTGCGCGAGAATTTAAAGAATCCCAAAACAGGTATCTTATTTCTGGGTGATTGGAAATATCTGGAAGTGGGTGAAACAGCGCTTGTTGAGCATGCAGACCTTGAAGGCCTGACAATCGAAGCGCTAGGTAAAAAATGGGGTAAAGACCCACTTGATGCGTTTTTTGATTTGTCTGTCAAAGAGAATTTAGAGACTCACTTTACGGGTAAGTTCTTCAATCATATCGACGAGGGTGTGGCGCCACTGCTGAAGCATCCCTCCGCGGTTGTGACGTTATCTGATGCGGGTGCGCATTTGATTTATATGTGCGATGCAGCGTTTGGCTTGCACTTCTTATCGCATTGGGTGCGCGAGACGGGTTATTTCTCATTAGAAGAAGGTATTCGCCTGCTGACCAGCGAGGCGGCCGATCGTTTCAAAATTCCAAATCGCGGGCGCTTGTTAGTGGGTAGCCCTGCCGACATGTTGCTGTTTGATCCGGCGACCGTCGGCAAGTCAAAGGTCGCAACCTTGAATGATTTACCCGGCGGAGGTTCACGAAAAGTTCGCTCAGGGCTTGGCATTCACGGCGTTTGGGTCAACGGTTGCTTGGTGCATGACGGCAAGGATTACGTCGAGCTTGAGCAAGGCCCAGGTCACGTGTTAGACCACTTCGACCACTAAGCGAGAACGATGGCAACCACCGCAGCACTCATGCAGGTTGCCATCGCACCAATCAACACCGAACGTAGTCCTAAGGCGATAATTTCTGGACGCCTGGCAGGTGCCATTGCGCCTAAGCCGCCGATCACAATGCCGAGACTGCCAAAATTGGCAAATCCGCACAAGACGTAGGTCATGATCAGTTGGCTGCGGGCCGACAGGGCACCTTCTGGTAGTTTGGCTAAGTCTAGATAAGCAATCATCTCGTTTAACGCAATTTTGGTACCTAACAGTTGCCCAGCAACGCTGGTTTCAGCCCAAGGGATTCCCAGCATCCACACAATTGGTTGCATGGGTACGCCTAACATGCGCTGAAGAGTGAGTGGTGCCTCTGCAACATTTGGCAGTCGCGCAAGAGCGCCATTCGCGAGTGCGACAAGTGCCACCAGCACAATCAGCATTGCAGCAATATTGACAACAAGTCGAACCCCATCGCCTGTGCCTGTCGCAATGGCATCCATGGTGCTGCCGTAGGCTGAGGTGGATTGAAAGGCGGTTTGAGCGGTGGCTGGACTTTGCGGAACCATCAGACGGGCGAGCATGATGACCGCAGGTGCACTGACTATCGAAGAAATCAAGAGATGGCTTGCTGCATCTGGGACGATCTGACTGAGCACACCGGCATAGATCACTAAGACGGTACCTGCGATACACGACATCCCAGAGGCCATGACAACAAACAGATCAGACCGACTGAGCTGCGCAAGATACGGACGCACGAGCAAAGGGGCCTCGACCATCCCAACAAAAATATTCGCTGACACTGCAAAGCTTGTGGCCCCATTCATTTTTAATGCTTTGCCTAGCAGCCATGAAAATACCCCCACAATCTTTGGCAAGATACGCCAGTGATATAACAGTGCGGCAAAGGCACTGATAAACAAAGCGAGCGGTAGCGCTTGAAACGCCAGAATATAGGCTGCTCCGGGCTGGCTTTCTTGAAAGGGAAGGGGCGCACCTCCTAGATAGCCGAATACCAACGAGGTGCCGGCTTCACTCGCCTTCTGTAACGCCAGCACACCTTGATTGATCAGCGCGACGGTCTCTTTGATGAAGGGGACCTTCAGCAACAGCATCGCAAAGACAAACTGTATGCCGACTCCAGTCGCAATGAGACGAGTTTTACTCGCTCGACGATCTTCACTGAAGATGATTGCAATGATTGTCAGTGCCACGATGCCGGTCAAGGGCTGCAGAAAAGAGGTCATCTCGGAATACCTTTGTTTAGGTCATTGGGTGAGTCGACTAACACTGCAAAAGTGATGTGCTTAAAAATGCAAAAGACAACTATTTTTTGCAGCCTAAGCTAAACGCACAAAGCACCAAGGTTTTACTGCTTAAACTTCGCTTACAGCCGCGAGTCAGGCCAACACACGGCGTGTTTACCTCTGAACCCTGAGCAATTAGCGCACCCTAAGGCCGCATCGTAATGCATATTGAATTGGACTTGAAAGCACGCGGACTAAGTGTCTTGGTCTTCGTACTGTCATTTTGCTATCTAACTTATCTCTATCGTGCTTTGCCGGCGCTGTTCACGATCGGGTTGTCGGTGCTGATCTGGATACTTTACCGTGCGATCGCTGCAGCCGAGTTACCTCGAAAGGCCTTGGCCTACGGCGTTTTTTTTATCACACCGTTTTTGACCTATTGCGGACAAATCGCCGTGTTAACGGGGTTTGGAGGTGAGGGCGCTTCGTTGCCATGGGTGGGGGTGTCTTTTGTGACAGCCGCGCTAGCTTTGCATATTTACCACCAGAAATTAGATGTTCTAACGCTTTGTCTCAATATTTTGCAGCCAGCGCGCATGGATTCTGGGCCGGTCGCACTGAACAGTGCGTCGCGTGGGCGTTCGTGGGTGAGACGACTGAGGGTGTATGGTAGTTGGATCGCACTGGGTATCTTTTTTTACACAGTACTCGCGACAGGCTTAGTGCCGTTTTTGGTGTTACGAGACTCAACTGAACCGCTTGATATTTTGATTTTTTCAATTGTTTTTGAGTTCTACGTGTACTTCAATTTTAGTGGTCTGACTTTTGTTGTGTTTGGTTTGCTAAATGCCGCAGGCGTTCGCACCACACTCAATTTTAAAATGCCTTTTTCGGCCCGCAATTTGATCGACTACTGGCAGCGTTGGCATGTCAGTTTGAGCAGCGTTTTAAAAGACATTTTCTTTACACCCATCAAGCGACGATGTGGCGTGCTGATCGCGGTGATGGTCGTGTTCTTATCCTCTGCAGCTTGGCATGGAATGTCGCTGAATTTTTTTATTTAGGGGCTGTTTCATGCGATCGGTTGGCTGCTTACGTATGCGGTTATCCGTCATCTCTCACATAAGCGTGTGGCGCTCGGAATCAATTTGCTGTTGTTTCCTTTTTTTGTCGTTGTGGGTCGCTTGATTTTTTCAGAATCCAATACCGCTGTGCTGGGATTAAAACTGAAACAGCTATTTTTTAATTTCTCGCTGAGCCCGCAGACTTGGTTGTTTCATTTGAAAGTGGATTGGCAAGCGCTATTTTTACTGGGCGTGATGATTGGCTGTGTGGTGCTCGAGATTTTTGCTAAGCGTGGTCGTCGGCGCTATCAATGGCTTAGAAAAAAATGGGTGACGCCTTTGTTGTTATTGCTGTCGATCTTTTTCGGTTCGACGGGGCTTGGCGGAGTGTACGGTGCACGTTAATAAGGTAAGAAAAATATGTTGCTAGCAGGCCTAACGGTTTTAGTAATCGGCGCCAGTCATTTGGCGAAGCCAACTTATTTGATCAAAACGCTTCATGATGAATTGACTGAGCGTGGTGCTCAAGTACACAGTGTTGGTGTGTGTGGGGTGATGCCTAGCGAATGGCTAAATAAGACCACTAGTCGTTGCGGAGGCGCCGAGCGTCTGGGTGAAGATCCCATTGTTTTATCGATGGCGAGCGCGGCCCAAACCGTGCCGTTTGATGCCTTGCTTCAAGAGAGAAAACCCGATGTGGTGGTCATCGTGATGGGGGATAATCTTGCAAACTACAAAGCCTCGAGTTTTTCGCGCACTGACGTAAAAAAGGAGGTGCTCAGTCTGACGACAGTGTTGGGCAGCAAATCGATTCGCTGCGTCTGGGTCGGCCCGGCGTGGGGCGAAGACAACAAATTAGCCGGAAAAACCCTGAAGCGTACGCAAGAGATTTCCGCTTTTCTCGAATCGCAGGTCAAGCCTTGTGATTACGTAAACTCTCTTGAGATGTCTAAGCCGGGCGAATGGAAAACAACCGACGGACAGCATTTTTTCGCAGAGGGGTATCAGGCCTGGGGGGCAGCCATTGCCAACGAGGTCGAGCAGCTGCCCTGATGGCGTTGCTAGTTGACTTATACTAGCAAAAAAGAGTCCTACTGGGCTCGCATAATGAACTCATCAAACAAGGTTTGGTGATCACGGAGCAAGCTATGTCTGAAGTTGGTGAGGGCGCGAGCCCGGGCGCCAGCCGTGCCTCGAGGGCAGAGGCGTCGGTGTTCGCGGATTTGACTCATTTTTTTGCACCTCGCAGTGTGGCGATGGTGGGTGCAACAGAAGATCTTTCAAAGTTTGGTGGGCGCTGTATGCGTCAAACGATTGATTTCGGCTTTAAGGGCAACGTTTACCCGATTAATCCAAAGCGCGAGACCATTTTCGGTCAACGTTGTTTTGCCTCAATCGCGGATTTGCCTGAGGCACCTGATCATGTGGGGATCGTATTGCCTGCGCACGCTGTGCCAACCGCGCTCGAGCAATGCGCTGCGAGAGGTGTGCCCTTCGTCACGATTTTTTCATCCGGGTTTGGTGAGTTGGGCACGAGCGAGGGACGTGCTGCGCAACAGCGCCTCATTGATATCGCTCGGGCAGGCAATATTCGGATGATGGGGCCCAATTGCAACGGCATGGTCAATTTTGTGGACGCCTTCGCACTGACCTCGACGGCAACGATTCAAGGCCCACGCCGCGCTGCAGGAGAGCTTGGGGTTGTCAGCCAGTCGGGCGGGGCGGGGCAAGTCAATGTGATGTGGCGGGCGCAGCAAGCAGGCTTGGGGGTGAGCTATCAGGTCAGTTGTGGTAACGCCTGCGACCTTGATTTGATGGATTACGCGGCTTTTATGCTTGAGAGCGAAGCGACTAAGGTCGTCGCCATGTTGGTAGAAAGCCTTTCGGACGGTGAACGTTTAAGAGCGCTCGCCGAACGCTCTTACCAACTCAATAAGCCGATCGTGATGGTGAAGGTCGGGCGTACCGAGGTTGGTAGTCGTGCTGCCGCCTCTCACACAGGGTCGATTACCGGCGCAGATGATGTCTGTGATGCTGCCTTGCGCCAACTAGGAATCGTTCGTGTGGACGACTGCAACGAACTCTACGAGACGGCGATGCTTTTGCGGCAACAAAAGTCTTTTAAAGGGCGTGGTGCGGCTGCAACCTCAATATCGGGTGGCAATCTTGTCATGGTGGCTGATTTAGGTGCTGCGCTTGACATCGAGTGGCCCCAGTATCAAGCAGAGACTTGTGAGCAACTTGCACAGCTGTTGCCAGGTTTTGGTGCCACAGCAAATCCGACGGATCTCACCGCGGCAGCGATCGGCCAGCCCGGAGCCTACGCGCGAGCCACCGAGATTATCTTGCAAGATCCAGTCGTTGATGTCTTGATTCCGGTGATGACCATTGCGAGTGCTGAAGACGTGCGCAGTGTGGCCGAGGTTTCTGCTCGTAGTACTAAACCTGTGGCGCTGCTCTGGACCGGTTGCACCTCGAATGATCCAGCCCTGACACATCAGGCATTAGTGGCTCAGGGGCATGCGGTGTATTCGGACGCGTCTCCTTGTCTAAAAGCGGTGCGACGTGCCATGCAGTACTCAGAGTTTCGCGAAAATCGCTTGAGTTCAATGCCCAGTCGTCCCGCAGGGATCGACCGTGGTGCCGCACGGTTATTGCTCGAGCAACAAAACGGACCAATGACAGAACAAACGGCCAAGCGTTTGCTCAGTTGCTATGGAGTACGGGTGACCCAAGAGTACTTGGCCACGTCGAAAGAGATGGCTGTGACGCATTGGTCGAAGATCAAAAGTCCAGTCGCGTTAAAGATTGTGTCGCCTGATATTTTGCATAAGACTGAAGCGCAGGCCATTCGTTTGAATCTAAATAGTGCAGAGTCGGTTGCGCAGGCTTATGGCGAAATCATGGCTGCAGCGCTGAATTATCGTGCTGATGCAACAATTGAAGGCGTGCTCGTCCAAGAGATGGTGGGACAGTCACGCGAAATGTTCGTTGGCATGGTGCGGGATCCAACCTTTGGGGCTGTCATGACGTTTGGCCTTGGTGGGATCTATGTCGAAGTCTTAAAAGATTTGGTGTTTCGGTTAGCGCCTCTGTCGCGTCATGATATTTTAGAAGCCTTGAACGAGCTACACGCGATGAAGTTATTGCGAGGAGTACGCGGGCAGGCTGCTGCAGATATCGACGCTTTAGTCGACTGTATTGAACGCGTGTCTTGGTTGGCGGCAGATTACGCTGACAAAATCGCAGAAATTGATATCAATCCTTTATGTGTATTGGAACTCGGGCAAGGTGTTCGAGTCGTCGATGCATTGGTGATCCTCTAATGTTAAAGATAAATCTAGACAATACGGTACTGACGCTGTCGCTCGATCGTGCGTCAGCAGCCAACGCATTAAACGCTGAGATCTATGAGGCGATGCATGAGGCGTTACTTAAGGCGGCCACGCAAGAGAACGTTAAAGTCTTGGTGATCACCGGCGAAGGTGCCCGTGCCTTTTGCTCGGGTGCTGATCTAAAAGAGTTTTCGGATTTGAAGCCTGTAGCGGCTGCGCACCAGCGGCTGAATTTGCTGATGCGCTGTTTTCTTGAGCTCATCGATTTTCCTAAGCCAGTGATCGCGGCGGTTCAGGCACCGGCGGTGGGGGCAGGGTTGATGCTTGCGGCTCTGTGCGATGAGGTTCTGATTGCAGATCACACTTGGGTGTCATTGCCAGAGGTGAAATTTGATATGCCAACTCCGATTGGAGCAGCGATTGTGTTGGCGCGTTCAAATCGCTCAGTCTGTCACCGCTTGGTGCAGCTTGGCGATCGACTAAACGCTGCGCAGTGCGTGAGCGCGGGCTTGGCAGATCAAGCGGTACCACTGACTGATTTGCCCGAGTTGTGTGCGCAACGTGCCAGCGTGCTTGCGCAGATTCCTTCGTATGGCTTTGCGGTAAACAAAAAATGGATGAATCGCGAGATTCGGCAACAGTTGGTTGCTGCGGCTGAAGTTGCCGAGGCGGCTCACCAGCGTCACTAATTAGAAGAGAATCGATCATGCAACTAGAGATAACGCCAGAGCTTGCAGAACTTCGTGCCGCGTTACGTCGGTTTACGACAGAGGTCCTTGAACCCCTTGCCCTTGAAATTGATCAGACCGGTGAGGTGCCGACCAGGGCGTGGGATGTCATGCGCGCGCAGGGCTATCTCGGTATGCGTATGCCAGCGCAATTTGGTGGCGGCGATGTTGATCTATCAACCTATTGTTTGGCACTTGAAGAATTTAGCCGATCGCATCGCATTTTTACCTTGATGTTAGATGCAACAAGTGGCTTAAATCCGATTGCGATTGCGAAGTTCGGAACACCTGCGCAGCAAGAACGCTATCTTGATGGCTTATGTACCGGACGTTTATTGGCCTCCTTTGCGCTGACCGAGCCCGGCGCCGGGTCTGATGCGCAGGCGATTTCTACCAAGGCAGAAAAAACGCTCACGGGCTGGCGCTTAAATGGTCGTAAACATTACATCAGCGGAGCACACCAGGCAGATGTTTTGCTGGTGATGGCGGTCAACGACGCTGAGAAACGATCTCGCGGCGGGATTTCTGCCTTTTTGGTGGACAAAGGTACACCTGGCTTAACGATCACACGCGTCGACACCACCATTGGTTCAGATCCGATCAAGATTTGCGAATTGACCTTTGAAGATTGCGAGATTCCAAACTCGGCGGTGCTTGGTGAAGTCGGGCAAGGGTTCAAAATTGCGATGAGTTCTTTGGTCAGTGGTCGCATGGGTATTGCTTGTTCGTGTATTGGCGCTGCCGATCGTCTGCTTGAGATGTCGGCGGCCTATGCACGTGAGCGCCATACCTTTGGTAAGCCCTTGGCCGAGCGTCAGGCGATTCAGTGGATGTTGGCCGACTCTGCGACCGAACTGGCGCAGGCTCGAGCGTTAACGTATGAAACCTTACGCCAGATTGAAGCGGGCGAGAACGTTGGCGCCGCGGCTAGTATGTGCAAACTTGCGGCCTCTGAAATGGTGGGTCGAGTGGCTGACCGTGCGGTTCAAATTCATGGGGGGGCTGGTTTGGTGAGAGGTGTGCCGGTCGAGCGGTTCTATCGTGATATCCGCCATTACCGAGTTGGCGAAGGCTCTTCAGAAATTCAACGGATGCTGATTGCGCGTGAGGTGCTGGGATGACACGGGTCAATGGGTCGCGCAGACCGCCGCTCAACGCTGTGATTGTTGGTATTGGCGAGAGCACCGTTGGACGAGTTCCTCATCTTGATGCCTTGGGCTTACAGCGTATGGCAGCTGCAAACGCCCTGGCTGATGCAGGGTTAACGTTTGCCGATGTGGATGGCTTGTTAACAACGCCAATCCGTGTCGAAAATTGGGCAATGCCCTGTGGTGTCGTCTCGGAAGGGTTAGGGATACAGGCGCGTTATCTGGCCACCTTGGATGTCGCCGGCGCCTCAGGTGTTGCGATGGCGCATCATGCAGCCATGGCGGTCGCCTCTGGGCAGTGCGAAACGGTCTTATGTGTTGGGGGTCAAAACATGTTGTCGTTTCAGTCGCGTGGCGATGCCGTACAAAAACTGGCCGATGCTGGTTGGGCACACCCTGACTTTGAGATGCCGCACGGCCCGTTAGTCCCGACCTTGTATGCCTTAGCAGCGCAACGTCACATGCACGAGTATGGAACGACTCATGAGCAACTCGCTCAAGTGGCGGTGACGATGCGTGAAAATGCCTCTTTGAATCCACTCGCGCATAAAAAAGAGCTGATTTCAGTTGCGGATGTGATGCAGTCTCGCATGATCACCTCGCCGTTAAGAATGTTAGATTGCGCCTTAGTGTCAGATGGTGCCGTGGCATTTATTGTGACAACGCCCGAGCGTGCCCGTGATTTAAAGCAAATGCCAGTTAAGCTTTTGGGTCACGGCTATGGACACTCGCATACCTACATTGGTGACTATAAAAATGTGACCACCACAGGCGCGGTTCGTTCGGGCCAAGAGGCCTATGCGATGGCGGGTTTGACCCCTCGTGATATTGATGTGGCTCAGTTGTATGATTGCTTCACCATTACGGTTTTGATTGAGCTAGAAGACCTCGGTTTTTGTGCCAAAGGTGAGGGCGGGCACTATGTTGCGAGCCAAGGGATTGGCTTAAGCAGTCCTTTGCCAGTGACGACGCACGGAGGCTTGTTGTCGGCGGGCCATCCTGGTTTAGCGGGTGGAATGTTTCATTTGACAGAAGGGGTGCGCCAATTACGCGGTCAAGCACAAGCGCGACAGGTGCCGGACGCGCAAGTGGTACTGGTGCACGGTAATGGCGGGATTATTGGCTTGCACAATACTTTGATTCTAGGAAAAGGCTAAGACGAATGACGACCTCCGTGAATCCGCTCACCAGCCATCAATATTGGGAAAGTCTGCGAACGCAGGGGTTTTGTTTGCCCCAATGCCAAGCATGCAAAGAGTTTCACTTTTATCTTCGTCCTGCTTGCCCTGCTTGCGGCAGTCTGAATATTCAAGCAGTCGTGACGAGCGGTCGCGGCAATGTCTATAGTTTTTCAATTGTCTATCGTGCGCCAAGCCCGGCCTTCGAAAAAGATGTTCCGTACGTGGTTGCGATTGTGGCAACCGATGAAGGTCCTCACTTAATGACTCGCCTGATCAAGGTCAAGCCCGAGGAGGTGACAGTTGGAATGCGTGTGATGGTAAGTGGCTGGCGTACACGCGATGAGCCAGCAGAACGGCTGTCGGACGGAGTCGCTCCGCCTTTGTTCGAGCCTGAGTCGTTGTAATGTTTCATATGTTTGACCGAAGCCGCGCTGACTGCAAGGCATGGTTTCTTTAAGAGCCTTATCCTGTCGGATGGGGAAGACAGTAACGCTAACTCACAAAGAGTCCAATCATGACTACGTACTTTTTTGGTTTGAATCGCTTAGAAAAGAATCTCATTGGCTTGACCAAGCTCTTAATCGCGATGTCTGTGACGACGAGCGCTTTGGCGGCGGATTATCCAACTCGTACGATTACCGTGATCAACCCGTGGACGGCCGGAGGGCCCGCAGACACCGTCGCCAGGCCGATCTTACAGAAGCTCTCAGAAGCGCTCAAGCAGCCCGTTGTGTTAGAAAACAAGGCGGGCGCCAATGGTGTGATTGGGGCAAACTATGTCGCGCGCGCGACCCCCGATGGCTACACGCTGTTGTTTTCGCACGTTGGCCCAATCACGATTAGCCCAGCTGTACAAAAAGAGATGCCTTTTGATTCGGTGCGTGACTTTGCGCCCATCACACAGATTGTGTCAGCGCCAACAGTCTTAGTGGTTCGTCCAGATTTGCCGATCCATAATCTAAAAGAATTTGTTGAGTATGCGCGAGCAAATCCGGGCAAGCTGTCATATGGCTCAGTGGGTACCGGTAGCACCACGCACCTTGCTGGCGAAATTCTGGCAACGATGGCCAATGTCAATATGCTGCATGTCCCCTACAAAGGGGCGGCACCCGTGATGACTGATTTGCTTGGTGGGCAAATCAATTGCACCTTTTTAAATATCGCAGCGTTAATGCCCTACATCAAATCTGGTCAAGTTCGGCCGATCGGTGTGAGTACACTCAAGCGTTCACCTTTGCTGTCAGAGTTACCGGCGATTGCTGAGACCTATCCAGGCTTTGAGGTGAACTCCTGGTACGGCATGATGGCTCCTGCCAAGACACCAGCAAATATCGTGAATCTTTTGCAAAAAGAAGTTGCCAAGATTTTGCAAATGCCTGAGATCATCCAGACTTTGCAAGCCGCTGGCTTATCTGTCGAGGGGACGACTCCAGAGCAGTATGCCGAACAAATCAAGCGTGATCTGAGTCGTTGGCAAACTGCAGTGGCGAAGGCCGGCATTCAGAAGCAATAGTGAGTCAGGATTACGACTTCTTGGAACGTTAATCTCGTTCGTCTGAGTAAACAGTGTCGTTTGCGCTTGAGCAGTCAAATTTTAAGCAGCTATAAAACTGAGGTTCGTCAGTAAAGCGCGACGACGGTGTTTCAGATGACTGTGGAGCAGGGCGGGTTGCAGATTTCAGCGTTCAATGATCGCCAACACTTGACCTTCGCTGACCGAGTCACCCTCGTTGACACAAATTTCAACCAGGGTACCGCCGTCTTCAGCGACTAAGGGGATTTCCATTTTCATCGATTCAATAATCAGTACGGTATGCTCTGTATCAAGAGTTTGACCGATCGTTGTTTCAATCTTCCAGATTGATCCAGTGACTTCTGCTTTTAATTCGTGCCGACTCATGTTGTGGATTCCTGTGGGGCGAGTGCCAAGTGAGTTGGCGTCATTATAAAATCAATCTTGATTATGATCGAAAAGGATCGTTGTATGCGCAGTAAATTATTTGTACCCGCCTCGCGGCCTGCACTATTTACAAAAGCGTTGGCAAGCGCCGCAGATGCTATTTCTTTCGATCTTGAAGATGCTGTCGAAGAAAACAGCAAACCTGCAGCACGCACAGCGTTACAAACGCTGTTTAAAGACGATTTGTCGGCCCATCATAAACTGATTGTGGTTCGAATCAACGCGATTGATACGCCTCATTGTTTGGTAGATCTTGATGCGGTCGTCTGCTCTGCTACGCACACTGTGAATATCCCAATGGTCGAAGATCCGGACACCATCCGAGCGATCGCAGTTGAGCTTGAGCGACTAGAGCGAGCACGAGGCTTAACACGGCCAATTGGTATTTTGGTCAATATTGAGTCACCCAAGGGTCTGCGCCGCGCCGCAGAACTCGCCTGCGCTCACCCACGTGTCGTAGGTTTACAGATTGGTTTTGGTGATCTATTGGCACCCTTAGGTATTGTGTCGTGCGAGCCCGCAGCGTTACAAGCAGTGCGTGTTGCCGTGCGCTTTGCCGCGGGCGAAGCAGGTATTCATGCTTACGACGGCGCATTTGTTGATATTGCCAACCCTGAAGCATTTAAACTTGATGCGCAAGCGGCACAACGGTTGGGATTTTCAGGGAAAAGCTGTATTCATCCAACACAGATCGCGTTGGCAAATGAGGTGTTTCGACCGAGCGACGCGGCGATCGCGCATGCTGTCAGAGTGCTCGAAGCGACTCGCCAAAAATTAGCAGAAGGGGTTGGGGCGTTTGTCGTTGATGGCCGACTGATTGATGGCCCGTTCATTACCGAGGCCGAACATACCGTCGCTCTTGCTAGGCGTTTGGGGCTACTGACATAGCGCACGACGCGCTTGTTTGTTGGTCGAAAACAGCTTAATTGGTTTTTCGCCGACCTGTCTGGTGCTGTGAGCACCGGATGGCTAGGGTAATCCTCCCTCTAAACAGCGAGGATTATCGGAGCTGCTATCAAACAATCGTCAGTACGTCATCCACTGGTAAGCGAGGCTTTTGGGGCCAATTGCCAGGTGCTGCGTAGCCCACTGCAACAAGCATGGCAGGGATGTCGTTCGCAGCAAGTTTAAATTCGCGCGAAACATCAGCGGGCACAAACCCAATCATGGGGCCCGTCACCAGACCCATCCCCTGAGCCGCTAACATCAACGTCATTGCACCCATCGAGGCAGAACGAATCGCCTCGTCTCGTTGACGCTCTGGGTTGTTTTCGTGACCGCCTGCGGCCATCGTCACCCAGCTATCGTGCATGGCCTGATCGATTAAGCCTGCGTCAAGGGTTGGCTTTAACGCTTTTGCAAGAGTTTTGTGTGCTTCGAGCGTGCCGCAGACAATGAACGTAACCGAGGCATCGACAATTTTTTGTTGCCCATACGACACCGCCTTCAAGCGCTCTTTGGCCTCTTTAGACTGCACAGCGATGAATTTCCAGTTTTGAAAATTAAAGGCAGTGGGGGCACGGGTGGCCAGACGCACGAGTTCTTTAATTTGTGCGGCACTAAGTGCTTTGGTGGGGTCAAACTGGTTGGCTGAAATACGCTGTTCAATGATGGCGTTGATAGAACTAGTCATGGCGAGGCTCAATCTGTGAAAAATTAAAAATAAAAAATAAAAAAATTAAAAACTCAATCACTACTTTTAGTTCAAAGACATGGTCACTGATTGAATCATGTGACCAAAGCACAAGTTGATTTCTGTCGTCAGGCGAGCATCATTTTGGTAACGCTTGCGCTAATAGCTGTGCCGTGTGAATAGCCTTCACTTCAGCACCATCGTGTATTTGATGTCGGCAACTCGTGCCATCGGCAACCACCACGGTGCTCGCTGTGCGATTACGTACGGCCGGCAAAAGCGAAAGCTCAGCCATCTGCATCGAGGCTTGATGGTGTTCGGCCTCGTAGCCAAAGCTACCTGCCATGCCGCAACACGAAGACTCAATGGTTGAGACCTTTAGCTCTGGGATCCAACTCAACACTGTTTGCACTGGTGTGAGCGCATCAAAGACTTTTTGGTGGCAATGACCGTGCAGCAACGCATTGTTGTAATCAATGGCTTGTAGATTCAGCTTAAAACGCCCGGTTTTTTGTTCACGAACTAAAAACTCTTCGAATAAAAAGGCTTGCTGCGCAAGTTGTTCGGCCTCAGCACCATAACCGTAGTGCAAAAACTCGTCGCGTAGCGTCAGCAGGCACGACGGCTCGAGCCCGACAATTGCAATGCCCTTTGTCACATAAGGCATCAGTGTGTCGAGCGTGCGCCTTGCTTCGGCTTTAGCCTGATCGATGAGCCCAGCCGACAAAAATGTTCGACCACAGCACAGCGGACGTTCGCCCGCACGAACGTTCAGATGTACGGTATAGCCCGCAGCTTGAAGTACACGCTGCGCAGCGTGCGCATTTTCAGCTTCAAGATAATTGCTGAAGGTATCGACAAAAAGTAATACGTCTTTAGCGCTTGTCTTGGTTGCAGTGTTGTCGCTTGCTGCGGTATTGATGTTTTGTGTGCTCGTTAAAAAGGGCGCTTTAAATTTCGGTAATGAACGCGCGGTTGCAAAGCCCAGCGCGCGCTTAACGAGCGCTCCAAGCACCGGCGTTGCTTCGGCGATACTTAACAAACTGCCAAAACGACTCGCCCAAGGTGCGTAATGGGGCATGAAGGCAATCAGGCGCTCTCGTAGCGTTAAGCCGTGTAGCTTGCCCCACGCGGCACGAGCTTCAATTTTTATCTTGGCCATGTCGACGCCAGTCGGGCAGTCGCGCTTACAGCCTTTACAGGACACACACAGATCCAACGCATCCTTGACCTCTACGCTGGCTAAGCCCGCTTGCCCAACCTGGCCTGATAGAGCGAGGCGCAACGTATTGGCGCGCCCGCGGGTGACATGCTGTTCGTCTTTGGTGATGCGATAACTTGGGCACATGGTGCCCGCATCAAATTTACGGCAATGACCATTGTTATTACACATCTCGACGGCAGAAGCCAGTCCGTTACTGAGGTCTAAGCCCGTACCAGGCTTCGTCTCGTCACCGGTTAAGGGATCACGCAAGACGTTCCAGGCTGACCAGTCCAGACCTGTTTGAAGCACTGGAACTTGATAGCCCGGTGCATAACGAAAATTGCTTCGGTCATCCATCTTTGGCGGCCGAACAATTTTGTCTGGATTGAAGCGATTGTCTGGATCAAAGAGGGCTTTGATTTCGGTAAAGGCTTGATGAATGCGCGGGCCGTACTGCCACGACACCCATTCACCTCGGCATAAGCCGTCGCCATGCTCGCCCGAGAAGGCACCTTTGTATTCACGCACTAAGGCAGACGTTTCTTCTGCAATGGCGCGCATCTTGACGGCACCATCGCGGCGCATGTCTAAAATCGGACGAACATGCAGCGTGCCGACGCTCGCGTGGGCGTACCACGTGCCCTCGGTACCATATCGATGAAAGACTTCAGTCAGGCGCTCAGTGTATTGGGCAAGATGCTCTAGGGGTACCGCGCAGTCTTCGACAAAAGAGACAGGTTTGCCATCGCCTTTCATGCTCATCATGATGTTCAGACCGGCTTTACGCACATCCCATAAGGCCTTTTGTGCTTGAGCCTCTGGCATCTTAACGACGCTGTTGGGCAGCCCCTGATCGCTAAGCAGGGCATCTAAGTCCTCTAGCTTTTGAACAAGTGTGGCGTGATCTTCGCCTGCAAACTCGACCAGCAAAATCGCAGCAGGTTGGCCAAGCAGGGCTTTTTCGACGACTGGCCGAAACGCTGGATTCGATAGCGCCAGCTCAATCATTGTGCGATCAACCAATTCAACCGCGGTCGGTTTGAGCGTCACAATATGTTGCGCCGAATCCATCGCTTTATAAAAGCTTTGAAAATTCACAACCCCCAACACTTTGTGTACAGGAAGAGGGCATAACTTGAGTGTAATTTGACGACTGTAAGCTAAGGTGCCTTCTGAGCCGACGAGCAGATGCGCAAGATTTGCGACACCATCGTCGGTGTAGGCACGCGGATTTTGGCAATCAAATAAATCGATGTTGTAGCCGGCGACGCGACGCAATACTTTTGGAATACGCTCTGCAAGTTCGGCGCGCTCACGGGTGGCAATCGTTTTGAGTGACTGCAGTATGTGTTGTAGTCGGGCGCCAGACACAGGCGTGTTTAATGAACCAAAGTTTGCCTGCGTGCCATCGGCCAACACGGCATCAACGCTAAGCACGTTATGCACCATGTTCCCGTATTCGATTGAGCGTGAGCCACACGAGTTATTGCCGGTCATGCCGCCGATCGTGCATTGCGCGCTCGTCGACACGTCAACCGGAAACCACAATCCATGGGGCTTGAGCCACGCGTTTAAGTGATCGAGCACCATGCCAGGCTCAACGGTGATGGTCATTGCGTTCGCGTCAAAAGCAATCACGTTACAAAGGTATTTGCTGTTGTCGATAATCAGTGCGTCGCCGACGGTCTGTCCACATTGACTCGTGCCAGCACCCCGCGAAAGGACCGCCACTTTTTGATCACGGGCGATCTCAAGTGTGCGCAGTACGTCGGCTTGATCGCGCGGCACCACTACACCGATGGGTGTGATTTGATAGATTGAAGCGTCGGTTGAATAGCGCCCCCGCGAGGCGGCATCAAACAGGACCTCGCCGCGTAAGTTTTTGGCGAGTAACTGGGCGAGTGGCGAAGCACCGCCCGCGTTAGCAGGAAAAAAATGCAGGGGCTTTGCGATTGCGGTGGGTGAGAGCACGTTTAGGCTCCGTTTGAGAAATAGTCCATGCCCGCTTGTACGCCGCTACCCGCTAGCTTAACGCCAGAGAGCTTGAGGCCCATCTCGACACCCGCCAGGGTTGCCAAGAGGGTCAGATCGTTGCTGTCACCCAGGTGCCCAATGCGAAACATCCGCCCCTTGACTTTGCCCAAACCAGTACCCAACGATAAATCAAACCGTTGTTGAATCAATTTACGGATGTCGTCGGCGTCAACGCCTTCGGGTGTGATGACGCCAGTCAAGATTGGGGAGTACACGCTTGGGTCAGCGCACTGAATGGGGAGGCCCCAGGCGTTGACTGCGGCGCGTACGCCAGCGGCCCAGCGCTGATGACGCGCAAAGACCTTATCCATGCCTTCTTCGGCAAACATGTCGATGACTTCTGAGAGACCATATAACAGGTTGGTGCTTGAGGTTGAAGGCCAGTAGCCCCCTTTATTCATCTCGATGACTTCGTCCCACGCCCAAAATGAGCGAGGCATCTTGGCTGTTTTTGATGCTTCGATCGCGCGTGCGGAGAGGGCGTTAAAGCTCAGGCCCGGAGGTAGCATTAGGCCTTTTTGCGAGGCAGCCATTGCGACATCGACACCCCATTCGTCGTGGCGATAATCAGCACTGCCTAAACCCGAGATCGTATCTACCATCAAGAGGGCTGGGTGTTTGGCGTCATCAATCGCCTTACGCACCGAGACAATGTCTGAGGTGACGCCGGTTGAGGTTTCGTTGTGCACGACACAGACCGCTTTGATGCTGTGTTCGCGATCTTGCACCAGACGATCATGAATTTGATTGGCTTGCACACCGCGTCGCCAGCCCGCTAAGGCGGGGAACTGGTCGTCGTGACCTTGAAACGACAAGACTTCAGTTTTGAGCCCGAGTCTGGTTGCTAGGCGATTCCAGAGAAAGGCGAAATGGCCGGTCTCGTACATCAAGACATGATCGCCAGGGCTCAAGGTGTTGGCGAGGGCAGCTTCCCAGGCGCCAGTACCCGAGGCCGGATAAATAATGACCGGTTGTTTGGTTTTGAAAATGGTTTGCATGCCGTCGATGGCTTTGCGTCCCAACCCAGCAAATTCTGGGCCACGGTGATCGATGGTGGGCAGACTAATGGCCCGTAGCACTCGATCTGGCACGGGGCTTGGACCGGGAATTTGCAAGAAATGGCGGCCGGTAGGGTGAAAGTTAAGCTTAATCATCGGGACTCCAGGCGATTGATACGGGCAAATTACCACAATCGGCGACCCTCTGAGTACGAAGCCGTGCACTCAATGAAAAGGCTTAGGGGCAGGAGCGCAAAGAATTAGTGAGTAAATAATGGTATCTTGTGGCTCTAAGTACTTTAAACGCAGCACGATGTCTGCCCAAAAGTCGCTAAACAAGACGGAAAAAAGGCACTTACGCGGCCTGTGAGACAAAGATTTGTTCGCTCTAAGGCCTTGGGTGGTCTGTTAATGACGTTGGTGGTCTGGTGTCAGACGGGCTGTGCTCCCCTGCCGCCTGCCGACGTCAGATTCACTGAAAAAACGAGTCAAGACTTTGCGACAGCAACATCGTTTGTTGCGCCCCCACTTTCGTGGCCAGAGCAACAGTGGTGGGTGAGTTATCAAGACGAACAGTTAAATCAACTCATGCGTGAAACCTTAGCCGGTTCACCTGATCTTGCGATTGCCCAGGCTCGCGTCCAGCGCGCACAGGCGATGGCTGAAGTGGCGGGTGCGCCGTTGTTGCCTCAGCTCTCAGCGGTAGGCACGGTGACCTCGCAGCGCCTGAGCTACAACTACCTGACACCAGAGGCGAGTGTGACGCGCAACTGGAACCAGTTTGGTCAGGCCGCACTTAATATCAGCTGGGAAATTGATTTTTGGGGCAAATATCGCGCTGGCCTTGCTGCGGCAACTTCAGAGCTTGAGGCAAGGCTTGCAGACCAGGCCCAGGCAGCGCTCGTGCTCACTACGGCAACCGCATCCGCGTACGCAGAGCTTGCGCGTTTGTTTGCGCAGAAAGAGGCAACCGAGCGCGCGGTGGCGATTCGTGAAAAAACTGCCAGCTTGTTTGCTGAACGTTTTATCCACGGCTTGGAAACACGCGGCGGCGTGCGCGAGGCGGATGCGAAGGGCGCGCAAGCCAAGACTGACCTCTTGGTCCTGAACGAGCAGATTGCGCTGCAACGTAATCGCTTAGCGGCGCTAGTGGGTGCGGGGCCAGATCGTGGTCTGTCGGTACAAAGGCCGAGCGTGACGCTGAGCAAGACCTTGGGCTTGCCTGAGCGTTTAGCGGCTGAGTTGTTGGGGCGACGCCCAGACGTGGTGGCTGCCAGGGTGCAAGCACAGGCGCAGGCCGCACGCATCGATCAAAAGCAAGCCGACTTTTATCCCAATATCAATTTGGCGGGCTTCATCGGTTTGCAATCTCTTGGGCTTGACCGGTTGGGCCAAAGCGGCTCAGTGTTTGGCAGCGTGGGCCCAGCGATTTCGCTGCCTATTTTTACGGGCGGTCGTCTGCAGGGTGAACTAAAGGGCGCACGTGCCAGTTACGATGAGGCCGTCGCAAATTACAACCGTACGCTTGTAAACGCCTTTCAAGATGTTGCCGATGCGGTGACGAGTCTCATAGCCTTGAGCGGGCAAACTGAGCAAGCTGAAGTGGGTCTTGCTGCTGCGCAAGAGGCTTTTCAAATTGCCGCGAATCGCTATCGTGGCGGTTTGTCGAACTATCTTGATGTGTTGATTGCTGAGGATATTATGCTGTTGAGCTTGCGTAGTGTGACTGAGCTTCGCGCGCGACGTTTTTCTTTGAATGTTGCCTTGGTACGCGCCTTGGGTGGCGGTTACCAGTCGTCGAACACGAATTCTTTAATTTCACCTCGATCATGACAGAACAGACCTCGGGTATCGAGCGGTCAAACGGTACGACGGCGCGAATCGACCAACGCAAAAAATGGCTGTTTAAATTGTTGTTGGCTGTCATCGTCTTGGGTGGCGCCTGGCTAGCCTATTGGTTCTTTTACAGTTCTCACTTCATCTCGACAGACAACGCCTATACTGCGGTCGAAATTTCTCAAGTGACACCGTCCGTCGAGGGGACGGTGAAGGCAGTCAATGTGAGCGATACCCAACAAGTGAAAAAGGGTGATGTGCTAGCGCTCATCGACGATGCCGACACACGCTTGGCTTTGCTGGCTGCACAGGCTGAACTTGGTCGTGCCACGCGTCGCGTAGAGGGATATTTTGCAAATGACAGGTCGTTGGCGGCCCAAGTGTTAGCGCGCGAGGCTGAAGAGCAGCGCGCTCAAGCACAGTTGACCGCTGCGCAGGCGGATGACAACCGCGCGAGTATTGACTTACGTCGTCGCAAGGCACTCGAAAAATCGGGCTCAGTCTCTGGCGAGGAGCTCACGCGTGCTGAAAATGCTGCGAGTGCGGCCAGTGCAAACTTGGCCGTTGCAAGCGCAAATTTAGCGCTTGCGCGTGCCAATCTTGAGATGACGCGCGGTTTGAAGTTGATGAATCAAACCTTGATTGCTGGCACCGCGGTGCACGACAACCCCGAGGTGGTCTTTGCGCGAGCCAAAGCTGAACAGGCCCAACTGAATCAAGAACGCACCACCGTTCGTGCTCCGGTGTCTGGTGTAGTCGCTAAGCGGCAGGTCCAAGTTGGGCAGAGAGTGCAGGCTGGCACCCCCATGTTATCCTTGGTACCGGTGCAACTGATGCACGTAAATGCAAATTTTAAAGAGGTGCAATTGCCGAAAGTGAAGGTTGGTCAGGCAGTCGAGCTGACCTCTGATTTATACGGCGATGAAGTGGTGTTTAAAGGTGTTGTCGAAGGGTTTGCGGGCGGAACAGGTTCCGCTTTCGCCGTGATTCCGGCTCAAAATGCGACCGGCAACTGGATCAAAGTGGTACAACGTGTGCCAGTGCGTATCAAGCTTGATCCAGACCAATTGAAAAAAAATCCCTTAACGGTCGGTCTTTCGATGACCGTGCGTATCGACGTTTCGGCTCGCTAAATGCTCAAGTCCCTTAAAGAGAGTCGCGACCAACCCATCGCCCCGCTTGAGGGGCGCACGCTTTGGTTGGCTGCGGTCGTCATTGCCGGGGCAAATTTCATGGCGGTACTGGACATGACGATTGCGAATGTCTCGGTTCCGAACATTGCGGGTGCGCTGGGCGCAACGACCAGTCAGGGGACCTGGGTGATTACCTCTTATGCAGTGGCCGAGGCAATTATTCTGCCCCTGACCGGCTGGATGGCTGCGCGCGTTGGCCTGGTGCGTACGTTTCTTTGGGCGATGAGTTTGTTTGCTGTGTTTTCGATTTTCTGTGGGTTGTCGACCTCACTCGAAATGCTCGTGGTGGCGCGCGTGTTGCAGGGTTTCGCAGGCGGTCCACTCATGCCTTTGTCGCAAACCTTGTTGTTGCGTATTTTTCCAAAAGAGAAGGCGGCGACGGCGATTACGCTTTGGTCGATGACAACCTTACTTGCCCCCATTAGTGGTCCAGTGGTGGGCGGCTGGATTTGTGAAAACTGGTCTTGGTCGTGGATCTTTTTTATTAACTTGCCCCTGGGTTGTATTTCTGTTTATTTTGCGGCTAAGTTGCTGTTGCGCTACGAATTGCCTCGCAAGCTCGTGCCCATCGATGCGATAGGTTTGGTGTTATTGGTGGTCTGGGTGGGGGCGTTTCAGATCATGCTTGATATTGGTAAAGAGCACGACTGGTTTGCCTCGAAGCAGATTGTGGCGCTCGCTGTGATCGCGGCGATTGGTTTTGCAGCGTTTCTGATTTGGGAATTGACAGCTGAACATCCGATCGTAGACCTCAGGGTCTTCAGACATCGCGGTTTTACGGTTGCGGTCGTGGCAATGAGTATTGGTTACTCTTCGTTTATGGTCTTGAATGTACTGACCCCCTTATGGTTGCAGCTTAATATGGATTACACCGCTGGCCAGGCGGGCAGAACGATTGGCTGGACGGGAGTTTTTTCTCTGTGCATGGCGCCCTTGGTGGGCAGGCTAGCGATAAAACTCGACCGTAGAAAGCTGGTCTGTGGCGGTTTGCTTTGGTTGTCGGCAGTGACCGCCCTGCGCTTTTCTGGCAGTACTGACCTGACGTATTGGCAGATCACGTTTCCGTTAATGGTGATGGGCTTAGGTATGCCCTTTTTCTTTATTTCTGCCTCTGGTATGGCGCTCGCGAGCGTCAGCGCTGAGGAAACAGCCTCGGCGGCCGGGCTACTGAATTTTTCAAGGACGCTGTTGGCTGCTTTTGCAGTGTCATCTATGGCAACCGTTTGGGACGATCACACAACGCTGAATCACGCAGAATTTGTTGGATTGGTTGACGCTGACGGTTCTTTAATCAATGGGTTGTTACAAAGTGGCCTGTCGATGGACGCGAGCCGCGCGGTGCTTGATAGTTTGATTTCTACCCAGAGTGTCATGATTGCCACAAACGAAATCATGATGGTCGTTGCGGGGACTTTCTTTATCGGTGCTTGTGTGATTTGGCTGGCACCTCGCCCGCGCGCTTGGCTCGGTCCTTCGGGTGGTCAGGCCCAAGCGCCAAAAAGGTTAGTAGGTGTGACGCGCCGAGCTGCAAAGATTTTTCGGTGATATGACAGTTTTAATTGAACCTCTACCCCTATACTTGGTCAGATCGATACCAGTAACTGCTTTGACGAGGTTTGCCCATGAATACCCAAGAACGTGACATGTTGAATGCGTTTCTTACGCAGCTGACACAAGCCCAAGTTGGCGCGAAAGAACCTGAAGCCGATACCCTGATTGCACAGGCTCTGGCAAAGCAGCCCAATGCGGGCTATCTGCTGGTTCAGCGGGCGATGCAGCTGGATTTTGTCTTGCAGCAATCGCAAGCAAAAGTCGCTGAATTACAAGCTCAGCTTGAACGTCAGAAACCGGTCGCACAGGCGAGTTTCTTGAACGACGTACACGCCTGGGGCCGAGGTCCCTCGGCGCCTTCGGCAGGCCTAAGCCCAGTCTCGGCTGCGGCTTCAGGGCCTAGTGCTGCACCCGCCATGGCCAAGCCCGCAGTGGCTGGCGCCCCGGTTGCCAACGCAGCGCCTGCGCCTGCTGCCGCTCCGGCCGCGGCCACAACACCTTGGGGCTCGAGCATGCTGGGCACCGTTGCCACGACCGCAGCCGGTGTGGTTGCCGGTTCGTTTTTATATTCAGGCATTCAAAGCTTGATGGGTAACCACAACTCTGGCGGAGCGTTTGGCGCGGGCAACAAACATGACAATCAGCAACCAGCCAGCCATACCGAAAATACCACCGTGGTCAATAATTATTATGCCAACGAGCCGGCGCCCACCTCGGCCTACGATTCGCCAGAGTTATCGGGCGGCTACGATGTGGCTGATTCGGGCGGTGATTTCGGTGGTTCAGACGACACGGCCTAGTCAGCGCGGCGCCTCTTGACTGAGGTGCCGCCAGCTCTGTACAACGCTAGAATCGAATGACAGAGATCAGTATGACAACCATAAAAAAAACCCAACGCTTTGGCTTGTTGTTGCCATCTTCAAACACCACTCAAGAGCCAGAGTTCATACAAGTCTTACCAGCGTCGGTGTCGCTGCACTGCGCACGTTTGACGCTGAGTCAGATCGACCCTGAGTCGACCATCAAAATCGTAGCCGAGCTTGAAACTGAAACGCGCAAACTCAACGACGCTCGTGTAGATGCCGTCGTGCTATCTGCCACTGCGCCTTCAACGCGCATGGGTAAAGGCTACGATCAAGAAATCTGTCAGCGTATCGAAAAAGCCTGTGGCAAACCTGCGACGACTGCAGCGACTGCAATGCTGCAGGCGTTTAACGTGCTTAACATCAAAAAAATAGTGTTGGCTGCCCCTTGGAGTGCGAGTACCAACCAAACTGTCGCCCACTTTATTGAGGCGAGCGGCGTACAAGTGCTGCACCAAGCCGCGATGGGAATCGTCAGCAATATCGAAGTGGGCGATCTCGATGCGCAAACAGCGTATGACCTAGGTCGACAGGCCGACCGGCCCGAAGCCGATGCAATCTTTTTGGCTTGCGGCAACTGGATGACGATGGATATCATCCAAGCGCTTGAACGCGACACAGGCAAACCTGTTCTAAGCACCAATAGTTGTGCGCTTTGGGCAATGTTGAATATTTTGGGTGGCCATGTCGCGGTACCGGGTTACGGGACTTTGCTTAACGACCATCTGGTCGCTTGAGTACGAATCTGCTCCTGCGCCGAGCTTTCAACGCTTTTTACGAATAGGCATACGCATGCGTTCTCAAGGTCTCGCCCTCTCTTTGCGCCTGTTGTGCGGGGTGTGTGTCGCGTTGATGGTGATTGTGCCCGCTCAAGCGGCAACCACGATTCGCTTTTATGCCATCGTTGCCGCCGGCGGCAGCGTCGATGCGATGGCGAGAATCGTAGGTGAAAAATTTGGTCCCCTTGTAGATGCGACGGTAATCGTTGAAAACAAGCCAGGCGGAGGGGGCAACTTGGCCACGCAGACGGTTGCGCGCGCGGCACCTGATGGTTTGTCTATTTTGGTGAGTGGCAATAATCACACGTCAAATCTGTCTTTGTACAAAGAGACTGGTTACAAGCTGGATGATTTGATTCCGGTCGCCGAGCTCATGCGCGGGCCTGCGGTGATTGTTGTGTCTAGCGCTTCTGCGTATCAGTCGTTCGACCAACTGCTGTCCGACGCCAAACAGCGTCCCGGACAGGTCTCTTTTGGCACGGCGGGGATCGGCACGGCAAGTCATTTCGCGGCTGAATACACTTTTTTTACAGCGCAGGTGAAAATGACGTCTGTTCCGTACCGAGGTTCTGGGCCTTCGCTGACAGACCTGCTGGGTGGTCAGATTCCGGTGGCGGTGTCATCGCTTGTTGCGGCAATGCCTTTGATCAAAGCTGGCAAGCTTAGAGCCTTGGCAGTGACCTCGCTCAAGCGCTGGCCCGGCGCCGAAAATATCCCGACGGTCGCTGAGTTCGACATGCCCGGTTTTGAGCAGTTATCTTGGATTGGTTTGTTTGCGCCCAAGGGGACTCCTCCTGAACTCATCGAGAAATACAGCCAGGCTGCAAAAGCCGTGTTGGCTGATCAAGAGGTACGGCGCCGAGTGGCGGGGTTAGGGGGCGTGGTGGGTGAGTACGGAGCAGCCGAATTTAAAAAATTTATTGAGCAAGACTATGACACTGTGCAGAAGATCGTTAAAAGCGCCGGGATGAAACCAGACTGAAGTGTCAGTCAGGGTGCTTTAACTTCATCCCGGGGTGTACGCCGTAGGGATCCTCGTTTTTTAGGGCGTGGAGGAAGTCAACGCGAGTCTCAGGTCACAGGAGCAGGATTAAACAGCACCAGTGCATTTGCAATGTTCCAGTGCTCAGCCCAGGTCTTACGACCGCTGGCGACATCAAGCATTAAACGAAAAATCTCCCAGCCGAGTTCTTCGATTGAAAGCTCGCCATCGGCGACCCGCCCGGCGTTGACATCCATGATGTCATGCCAACGACGTGCCAAATCCGTGCGGGTCGCGACCTTGATCACGGGGCACTCTGCCAAGCCGTAAGGTGTACCTCGACCCGTTGTAAAGATGTGAAGGTTCATGCCTGCAGCGAGTTGTAAGGTACCGCAAATGAAATCGCTAGCGGGTGTGGCGGCATACACCAGGCCGCGTTGGTCACGGGCCAGTTTTTCACCTGGTGGTAAACAGCTTGAAATGGCAGAGCTGCCACTCTTGATAATCGAACCCATGGCTTTTTCTACAATATTAGACAAGCCGCCCGCTTTGTTACCTGGTGTCGTGTTGGCGCTGCGATCAACGTTGGCTCGGGCCAGGTAGCTATCGTACCAAGCGAGCTGCGTCACGATATCTTGCGCGACGCTGGCGTTGATCGCGCGTGAAGTGAGTTGATCCACACCATCACGAACTTCGGTGTTTTCGCTGAACATCACGGTGGCACCAGCACGTACTAATAAATCTGCCGCAACGCCTAAAGCGGGGTTCGCCGTGACCCCACTCAGGGCATCGCTACCACCGCACTGCATACCAACAATCAGCTCACTTGCCGGTACCATTTGGCGGGTGCGTTGATTCAGGCGAATCAAATGCACGGTGGCTTCGGCCATGATGGCTTGAATCATTGACATAAAGCCGACATGTTCAGCATCTTGCAGGCAGACCGTGTCGACACCGGTCGAGCGCTCATCTTTAATTGGGAAGCTGCCGGGTGGCATGAGGCGATCAGGCTGCAATTTCTCACAGCCCAGGCTCACCACCATCACTTCGCCCCCAAAATTTGGATTCAAACTGATGTTTCGAATCGTACGAATGGGAATGATCGCTTCGGCGGCATCAATCGCTACGCCACAACCGTAGCTGTGCTCAAGGCCCACCACGTCGTCAACGTTTGGGTATTTTGGTAGTAACTCGGTTTTAATACGTTGAACCGCGTATTCGACCACCCCAGCCACGCATTGGACGGTGGTCGTGATTGCCAGGATGTTGCGCGTGCCAACCGAACCATCTGCGTTACGGTAACCTTCAAAGGTATAGCCCTCAAGAGGTTCGGTCGACGCTGGTTTGACCGTGGCGATGGGTAGATTCTCAAAATTGCGCGCCTCAGGCATACGTAAGAGGCGTTCATGCACCCAACTGCCCGCTGGGATTGGCTTCAGGGCGTACCCAATCGTCAGCCCGTAACGAATCACTGGCGCCTCTTGTGCGAAATCGATGAGAGCCACCTTGTGCGCTTGCGGGACCTTGTTCACCAACACTAAGCCAGAGGGCAAGACGGTACCAGCTGGTAGCCCGCCATCGTTGCCAACAATCGCGACGTTATCGAGATCGTGCATTTTGATGAGATGGGGCTTGGGGTGTTGTTGATTGATTGTCATCGGTCTTCTTTTTTATCAGTCAAGAGGCGGCACTTTGGTTACCATTGTTCGTTCTGAGTGTATCGTATTGCCTGCTACCAGAACAACTTATTGCCAGATCCCTTAACAATCTCCTTCTGACTTCGTCGCAATAGAGCCTGACTCATGAAAATTACAGAGATCCGCGAATCCACCCGCCCGATCAAGTCCAATATCCGCAACGCCTATATTGATTTTTCGAAAATGACCTTGAGCTTGGTTGCCGTTGTCACGGACGTGATCCGAGACGGTAAACCCGTGATTGGCTATGGCTTTAACTCAAACGGGCGTTATGGGCAGGGTGCGTTGATGCGCGAGCGGTTTATTCCCCGTGTGCTTGAAGCTAAGCCCGACTCGTTGCTAGATGCGAAAGGTATGTTGTGTCCGCACAAGGTTTGGGCGACCATGATGAATAACGAAAAGCCTGGCGGTCATGGCGAGCGCTCGGTGGCGGTTGGTACGATTGATATGGCCGTTTGGGACGCAGTCGCTAAGATTGAAGGCTTGCCGCTGTATCAACTGTTGGCTGAACGCTATGGCGACGGCAAGCCAAAACGCGAGGTGTTTGTCTACGCAGCTGGTGGCTATTACTGGCCCGGACAGGGACTTGAAGGCCTCACGCGCGAGATGCAAAGCTATCTTGATCGTGGGTATTCGGTCGTGAAGAAAAAAATCGGCGGAGGCTCGTTAGCTGAAGACTGCAAGCGAATTGAAGCAGTATTAAAGTTGCTTGGACCTGGGCAGAGACTGGCCGTCGATGCCAACGGTCGCTTTGATTTGAAGACTGCCATAGAGTACGGCAAGGCCTTGGCGCAGTACGATTTATTTTGGTACGAAGAAGCCGGTGATCCGCTTGACTTTGAGTTGCAGGCAGAGCTAGCCAATCATTATGACAAACCGATGGCCACGGGTGAAAATCTGTTTTCAATGCAAGATGCCCGTAATTTGATTCGCTATGGCGGCATGCGGCGCGATCGAGACTGGTTGCAATTTGATTGCGCGCTCAGCTATGGCTTGGTTGAGTATTTGCGAACGCTTGAGATGCTCAAAGAGTATGACTGGTCGCCCAAGCGCTGTGTGCCGCATGGCGGTCACCAGATGTCGCTTGCGATTGCTGCGGGTTTGGGTCTTGGGGGCAACGAAAGCTATCCCGACCTCTTTCAACCCTATGGCGGGTTTCCGGATGGCGTCAAGGTAGAAAACAGCATTGTGACGTTGCCAGAATTAGTGGGTATTGGATTCGAAGGCAAAGCAGATCTTTACGCTGAGATGAAGGCCTTGGCAAGTTAGGGCGTACAAACACTGAGCCAACTGCCTAAAATTGAGTATGCTTTGCCTGAACTGAAGTTGCGGTCTGCGCTCCTAGTTAAATCGTTTGTTTTTTTGGATATTGGTATGCGGCTCACCCAACGCGGATTTTTGATTGCGGTTGCAATCTTGGTTGTCTTGAACCTGTTCGTCTATTTGTGGTGGATGAACCGGCCAATGGTGCTACTGGCACCTGCTCAGATCAACCGTGAAATTGTGGCCGGACTGCAAACAGAAAGTCAGCGACTACAGCTGATTTTGGACGGCAGTTGCGAGAGCCCCGAACTGCAGTCGTTTAGGCGTGGTGAAATTGGTCCGCTGGTGCGGCAAGAGCAAAGCTCGCCGACAAGTGTGCCACCGCAAGCGCTTGGCCAGCGGCCAGGTGCAGTCAGTACACCAACGCCAACTGCTACCGCGAATACGCCAACGCCAGTCGTCACAGCGAATCCGGGGCAAGTCCCCCCAGCACCGGTCGTCACGGCCCCAACTGAACCCAGTGCCGCAGTGCTCGCGCAAGACAAACTGGTGGCATTGCTTGATGCTGCAACGGTCCGTGTGTTGGTGTTTGACGCTAGGATGAAATTTCTTGGGCACGGCAGTGGATTTTTTATTGATACGAACGTGCTCGTGACAAATCGACACGTCATTGAAGCAGGAAAGATTTTTGCAATTACTAGCACGCTACTTGGAACGGAGCCCTTGCCCGCCAAGTTGGTGGCTGTCACCAAAGATTCTGACATCACCAATCCAGACTTTGCCTTGCTCAAAGTCGAGCAAGTCCCGGCGGGGGTACGTCAGCTTGCGATCGCCACTGAGCCCCAAATACTACAGACGGTC
>Ga0222712_10000652_pt1 | contig 44548 bp, 29 predicted proteins | sample C33_657DmetaG_FD_165043 | JGI IMG/M metagenome (GOLD analysis project Ga0222712, IMG submission 165043) | Estuarine water microbial communities from San Francisco Bay, California, United States - C33_657D | ecosystem: Environmental > Aquatic > Marine > Unclassified | place: USA: California... | reverse complement strand
AAGAGTCGGGAGAAGAGTCGGAGAAGAGTCGAGGGGAGGGTCGGGAGAGAGTCGGGGAAGAGTCGGGAGAGAGTCGGGGAAGAGTCGGGAGAGAATCGGGGAAGAATCGAGGGGAGGGTCGGGGGGAAGGGTCGGGGAGAGAGTCGGGGGAGGGTAGGGGAAAGAGGGAGATGCCGTGCAAACGTGCAAATCGGCCTACGGCCTGTGGAAAGGTGTTCGCGGCTGATGGCCACGAGGGGACATGTTGACAAGGTGACATGGGGACACGGGGTTGTGTCGCCGCTTTGCGGCGTGGCATTGTTTCAGGTAGGGATAGCACTGCGTGCTATCCTAGAGGCAGCTAGGTTGGCACGCAGTGCCGACCCTACCCGACACGAAGTGAAAAGGGGGAGCAGGGACCGGGAAGTTAGCAGGCGGGCGGAGCCCGCGGCACTACCGAGACCCTCAACCCGATACCCGTTAACCTAATTTAATAGAGGCAACTAGGTCTGCACGCAGTGCCGACCCTACCCGATACAGTTAAAAAGGGGGACCGGTAAGTTAACATGGGAACGGAGTCGGCGCTGAATCATCTATCCGCCAAACGCTAACCGCTATCCGCCTAGGACAGCACGTGGTGCTGTCCCTACCCGACACAAAGTGAAAAGGGGGACTGGAACCGGGATGTTGGTAGGCGGCCATAGGCCGCAGCACAACCCCTTGTCCCCGTGTCACCATGCCCAACTGCCCCCTGATCTTCCCCAATCCCCTTGTTTTCAGCGGGGGGTTTGGTCAAAGTGGCCGTCTCCCCTTTACGCCCTTGGCTATCCGTTGTCTCATCACCGCTGGACCGACCCGCGAGTTCTTCGATCCGGTCCGGTTCGTCAGCAACCCCTCCACGGGGAAGATGGGCTTTGCCATCGCGGCGGCGGCGAAGGCGGCGGGTTGGACGGTGGACCTCGTTTCCGGACCGGTGGCCTTGCCTGAGCCGGCAGGGGTCATGCTCTATCCCGTCGTCACCGCGGACGAGATGCTCCGTCAGACGGACGCCCTCTTTGGCCCTTGCGACGTGCTCATCATGACGGCCGCCGTCAGCGATTGGCGTCCCAAGGTCATGCATCCGCAGAAGCTCAAGAAAGACGGGGCTGGCCTGACGGTCGAGTTCGAGCCCGTGCCCGATATCTTAGCCACCTTGGCGCAGCGACGTCGCGCCGATCAGTTGCTCGTCGGTTTCGCCGCTGAGACTGAGAACATCGAAGCCAACGCCCTCGCCAAGCTGGACCGTAAAGGCATCGACCTCGTGGCCGCGAATTCCGTGGCCGGGCCCGATGGCGCGTTCGGCAACGAATTGAACCGCCTCATCCTTTTGGGCCGCGATGGTTTCCGTCAGGCCCTCGGCCCCGCGACCAAGACCGTCGTCGCGCAGCAACTCATCTCCGCCCTGAGCGCGCGCCTCGCCGCGCCGGCCCGCTGACCATGTCGCCCCGTCGTTTCAGCCCGTTGGACCGCGTAATGGGACGCATCGATGAACTCGACGTGCAGAACCTCGCGATCCTCGCCCGTCGCCTCGAGCGCGAGCGCGACCTCATGGAGACCGTCTTGGACACCCTCCGTGAAGGCGTGATCGTCCTCTCGCACGATAGCTCGATCGAGTATGCCAATACCGCGGCCGTGCGCCTCTTGGGCGTCAGCGAAGAAGCCGTCAACGGTTCGGAATTGCGGCGCGTTGCGCCCGACATTGCCAAGGCCTTGGACATGCCCGTCGCCGTCGAAGCCCTGACCCGCGAAGTCGAGGTCCGTTATCCCGAAGCGCGCGTCCTGCGTCTGCACCTGGCCCGCGTCGGTGGTTCGCAGGATGCCGAGCGCGCCCGTCGCGTCGCCGTCCTGAGCGACATCACCGCCGAGCGCGTGCAGACCGAAGACCGCGTCGAAAGCGAGCGCATCGACTCCATCGTCGCCTTGGCCGCGGGCGTGGCGCATGAAGTCGGCAATCCCTTGAACGCGATTGGCATTCACCTGCAGCTCCTGCAGCGCGAGGCCGAGAAGCTCGGGGACAGCCCGGCCGCGGAGAAGGTCCGCAACGCCGCGCAAGTCTGCCGTTCCGAGATCACCCGTTTGGACGGCATCGTCCGCGACTTCCTGGGGGCCGTGCGGCATGCCCCGCCGGATCTGGTGGACGCCGACCTCGTCACCGTGGTCGCGGAGACCATGAACCTCTTGAAGGACCAGTGTGGCCAGTTGGGTATCCGCGTCGCGGTCGACGTCGCCAATGACATCCCGCTGATCATGGCGGACCGCAACCAGGTCAAGCAGGCGCTCTTCAACGTCATGAAGAACGCCCTCGAAGCCATGGACCGGGGCGGCGAGATCTTCATCCACCTCGAAGCGGACGACGAGTGGGTCGTCCTCTCGGTGAAGGACACCGGCGTCGGCATCCCCGCCGACAAGCTCACGCGCGTCTTTGACGCCTACTACACCACCAAAGCCTCGGGCGGTGGGTTGGGGATGTTGATCCTCTTGCGCATCCTGCGGGCCCATGGCGGCACGGTGGATATTCAGAGCACCCCGAACGTCGGCACCACCGTCACGCTCCGTTTCCCCCTCAAGCATCGTCGGGTAAAGACCCTAGATGCCCCGCGGGCTTGAAACCTTGTGCACAATCGTTTGTCTTAATCCCATGTCCCTGAAGACCCTCGCCCTTGGCCTACTCGTTTTACCTTTCGCGCTCGTCGCCGAAGAGAAGACCTTGCCGCTCGTCCTGCCGAAGTCCGTCGCCCTCGGCACCCCCAAGCCCATGAAGATCGACAACTTGGAGCCCGTCTCCAAGACCCCGCGCGTCCTCCCGAAGGTCCCGGCGGAAGCCGTGAACTTGGCGAAAGGCGCTCCCGTGACCTCGAGCGCGAAGGAAGCCGCCGCCGGCGACTTCTCGTATGTCACCGACGGTGACAAGGGTGGGGAAGAAGGCTTCGAAGTGGAACTCCCGCGTGGCCATCACTGGGTGCAGGTCGAACTCCCCTCGGCTTCGGTCATCCATGCCCTGGCCGTCTGGCATTTCCACCGCGAGCGCCGCGTTTACTTCAGCGTCGTCATCCAGATCTCCGATGACCCCGAGTTCAAGAAAGACGTCACCACCGTCTACAACAACGACGCCACCGACGAGCTTGGTTTCGGCAAGGGCAAGGACTACTGCTATTACGAGTCCAACGAAGGCCGCGTGATCCCCGTGGCGGCCGTCAAGGGTCGCTATGTCCGCTTCCATTCCAAGGGTAATTCCGCCGGCCCCTCGAACGATTACGTCGAAGCCGAAGTGTGGGGCGTCCCGGCCAAGTAGGCCATCGCTCGACTTTGCTTGAACCACGCCGGCTTCCCGCCACCGTGGGAGCCGTGAAGGTCATCCGAGCCAAATCCGCGGGTTTCTGTTGGGGCGTTGAGCGCGCCATCGATATCGCGCGAGAGTATGCCCAGAAAGGCCGCCACCCCGTGTACACGGACGGTCCCCTGATCCATAACCGCCAGATGATGGAAGTCCTGACCGGCGAGGGCATCCGCGAAGTCGGCGACTACACCAGCGAAGCGAAGCTCGACGTGAACCGCGCCACCGATGCGAACGCCGTCATGGTCGTGCGTGCGCATGGCATTTCCCCGGAACGCCGCGAGTACCTCAAGTCGCTCGGCATGGAGTTCCGCGACGCCACCTGTCCCGACGTCGGCATCATCGCGGGCAAGGTCCGCATGCATGCCAAGAAAGGCTTCCGTACGGTCATCTTCGGCGACCCCAAGCACCCGGAAGTCATCGGCCTCCTTGGTTACGCCGAAGGCCAAGGGCACGTCATTTCCGGCCCGGCGGACATCGATGCCTTGCCTGAACTGGGCGACAAAGTCTGCATGGTCTCGCAGTCGACCATGTTCACCGACGAGTTCGAGAAACTCGCGGCGCGGCTGAAGGCCCGTTTTCCGGCGACCCTCATCTTCGATACCATCTGTGGGGCCACCAAGGATCGCCAGGCCGACATCGGTGACCTCCAGCAGCAAGGCTGCCAGGCCATCGTCGTGATCGGTGGGCGCCATTCCGCGAACACCGTCAAGTTGGCCAAGCTCGTCGAAATCCAGGGCATGCCCTGTTACCATGTCGAGACCGCGGCTGAGCTCGATTTCGGCGCCCTGGGCCGGTACGGCGTCGTGGGTGTGACCGCGGGTGCCTCGACCCCGGCGTTCCTGATCGACGAAGTCTGCCGGAAGCTCTCCGAACTCCCTTAAAATCGGGGAGAAGGGCGGGATTTCTGTAAAGGAAGTGCCTATTTATAATACTCCACTATGCGGTCGGACTTGCGGCGGGCGGGGGAGGGGGTAGGTTCATCGGCATTATGGGTCCCATCGTCATCGCGCTCCTCGTCCTCCTCGCCGTCCTCGTCTTCGTCGGCTTCTTCCTGGTCGGCATCTACAACACCCTCGTCGGGTTGCGGAACCGCTTCAAGAACGCCTTCGCCCAGGTGGATGTGCAGCTGAAGCGTCGCCACGACCTCATCCCGAACCTCGTCGAAACCGCCAAGGGCTACATGGCCCATGAAAGCGGCACGCTGACCGCCGTCGTCGAAGCCCGCGCCAAGGCCACGCAGGCCAACGTCCGTTTCGCCGGCAACCCGACCGACCCGGCCGCCATGCGCGACCTTGCGCAGGCTGAGTCCGGCCTGAGCGGCGCGCTTGGCAAGCTCATGGTCGTCTCCGAGAACTACCCTGAACTCAAGGCCGACGCCACCATGCGTTCGCTCATGGAGGAACTCGCCTCGACCGAGAACCGCATCGCCTTCTCTCGCCAGGCCTTCAACGACTCCGTCCTCGAGTACAATACCTCCCGCGAAGTCTTCCCGAACGTCTTCGTCGCGAACTCCTTTGGTTTCCTGCCGGCCGAGTTCTTCAAGATCGAGAACGAAGCCGAGAAGGCCGCTCCGACGGTGAAGTTCTAAGCCGCCCGCGCGCCATTTCCCATGGGACTTTTCGCCACCCTCAACCCCGAGCAACTCGGTCGCGTGCAGCGCGCCCGCAACGCGGTTTCGCCTTTCGATGTCGGTGCATGCCTCACCCAGTCCTTCGCGGCGCTGAAGCGTGATTTTTGGAACGTCGTGCTGGTGAACCTCGTCTACGTCTTCCTCTGCTGCTTCCTGATCACCATCCCGCCGTTGACCGTCGGCATCGGGCGTTTCTCCCAGAAGGTATTGGAAGGCAAGCCCGCGGGGATGGATGACCTCTTCAGCGGCTTCGATCAGTTCGTCTCCTCGTGGTTGATGTTGGTCGTCATGCTCCCCTTCTTGGTGGTGGGGTTCTTACTCTGCTTCATTCCTGGTTATTACCTGGCGATTGCCTGGTCTTGGTCGTGGAGCCTCCTGGCGGACCGCCGCGGCAACTTCTGGGAGTGCCTGGAGATGAGCCGTCAGGCCGTCACCGCGCATTGGGGCTGGGCCTTCCTGCTGCTTTTCGTGGCCAACCTCGTTTCGCAGGTGGGCATCTTCGCTTGTTTCATCGGCCTCTTCGCGACCCTACCGCTGCAAGCCCTGATGGTCACGGCCGCGTACCGTCGTCTCTTCGCTGAGCCGCCGGTCGCCTAACCGCCGCGTCGCCCCATGGCGGCCACCATGAATTTCTTCCGGGCCCAGGATGAGGCCCGTGGACGCACGACGAAACTCGTCGTGCTCTTGGTGTTGGCCGTATTGGTGCTGACTGGTAGCCTGTATGCGATCGCCGTCTATGCGAAGGGTTGGTGGATGGATGGCGGTAAGCTCGATTGGTTCCAGCCCAAGCTCTTCTTCGCCACGTCGGGGACGGCCTTGGTCGTCATCCTGGGGACCAGTTGGGTGCGCGTCTCCGAACTCGCCCAAGGCGGTGCGTTCGTCGCGCAGAGCCTCGGCGGGCGACCGGTCTCGCCGCATACCAAGGACTTGGCGGAGCGCCGGTACCTGAACATCGTCGAAGAGATGTCCTTGGCGGCGGGACTGCCGAAGCCGGCCTGTTACGTCGTCGACCACGATAGCACGATCAACGCCTTCGCCGCGGGGAATGACCCGCAGGACGCCGCCGTGGCCGTGACGCGGGGGGCGTTGACCCATCTCACGCGCGACGAACTCCAAGGCGTGATCGCGCACGAGTTCAGCCACATCGGCAACGGTGACATGAAGCTCAACCTGCGCATCATCGGCACCATCGCCGGCCTGACGGCGCTCTCGCAGCTCGGCTACATCTTGATGCGCCTGATGCGGCATGCGGACGGCAAGGACAGCGCCAAGGTCGGCGTGCCGCTCGCCATGGGTGGACTCGTCCTCTTCCTGCTGGGTTTGGGCGGCGTCCTCTTCGCACGTATCATCCAGGCGTCGGTCTCCCGCCAGCGGGAATTCCTCGCGGATGCCTCCGCCGTGCAGTTCACGCGTAATCCCGATGGCTTGGCCGGGGCGTTGAAGAAGATTGCGGGGCTCAAGGTCGGCCAGCGTGAGGCCTCGACGACCGAGCTGGAATCGCAGCACCTTTTCTTTTCGTCCACGGGCGGGTTCATGGAGTTCATCTTCTCCTCGCATCCCCCGATCGGGGAGCGCATCCGCCGCTTGCAGCCTTCGTTTGACGGGGTGATTCCCGACGTCGATCCAGTCGGTGTTTCCGACGATCCCGTGGCTGGCCTCTCCGGTCGTCAGTCCGCCGCGGCGATCCCGCCGCCCGTCCGCCCGGCCCGTGCTCACCGCATCCCGACGAACCTCGAGATCCAGGAAGCCGTCGGCTTCCAGGGCACCTTACCGATGGAACTCCGGGCTTCGGCGGCGGACCCGATTGGGGCCATGGCCATCGTCCTTGGCCTCATTCTCCGTCAGAATCCCGAGCTACGGGCGCAGCAGTTGGTCACGGCTCGGGGTTTGGCCGGAGGGGAAGTCATCGCGGAGGCCCTCCGGCTGTCCCCGTTGCTGCAGGCCTTGCCTGCGGGCTCGCGCGTGCCGTTGCTTGACCTTTCGATGCCGGCCTTGCGCCAGCTCTCCAAGGCGCAGCTGGCTCTATTCCGTCTCGCCATCCAGAAAGTCGGCTACGATGCGAGCGACGGCCTGATCGTCTTGCTGGTGCAGGCCTCGATGCGTCGTTACCTCGAGGACGTCGCCCGTTCCGGCCCCCCGCCCTTGGTTGGCCTCTCGGTCAGTTACGCCTTGGTCCTCTCGGCGGTCGTCCGCACCTCACGGGAAACCGCGCAAGCCCAGCAGGAAGCCTTTGCCTTGGGCGTCGCTGAGCTCGCCCGGCCGGACCTGGCGGCCACCATCTTACCGGAGTCGGAAGTCGACCTGCAGAAAGTCGATGAAGCCTTGGCGGTGATTGCCGCCCAAAGCGTCTTCGAGCGCCGTCGCTTCGTGCGGGCCTGTGGCGTCGCGATGTTGCATGACGACGTCGCCGAGCCGGCGGAGGTCGAGATCCTGCGGGCGGTGGCCGATTCACTCGGCATCACCTTCGCGACGGGGTTGCGCGTGGCTTAGGCCACGAGGGGACACGTTGACAAGGGGACATGGGGACATGGGGACAAGGGGGAATCAGAGGACAGAGGGCGGAGGGTTGAATCGTTGGATGGTTGAATGGAGGGCGGTCGCTGCGCGACCGTTGTGTGGGCATTGTTTCAGGTAGGGATAGCACTGCGTGCTATCCTAGAGGCATCTAAGGTAGGGGCGTGGCTTCGCCGCGCCCTTGTTTGCATAGGAGGGCAAGGTCTAGCCTTGCCCCTACCCGCGAGCGAAGCTCGCGAGAGGTGACTAGGACAGCACGTGGTGCTGTCCCTACCCGAGGCAACTAGGTCGGCACGTGGTGCCGACCCTACCTGAGAGACAGGAGGCAGCTAGGTTGGCACGCAGTGCCAACCCTACCCGATTCAGTGCGAACCCTACACGAGGCAGCGTGAAATGGGGGACCGGCGACCGGGAAGTTGGCAGGCGAAGGGCAGCGCTGCGTGTCGCTCCTAGGCGAGAGAAAGGCGCGGCGTTATTATGAATTATACGACCGAAAATGGAGCACGGTTTATGATTCTTATATATTGCTTGGTAGGTGGGGTGGCTTAGGTTTCTTGAACCCCTATTCAATGTCTGTGCCTAGCCGCGCAGACCCCCTATCCGATGACCTCTCGCCTTGGCCTCTGTGCCCGCATCTCCCGTGCCACCCTCGTCGCCGCCGCCTTCCTCACGGTGGCCGCTCCGAAGCTCTCCGGCGAAACATTGAGTTTCGACGGCATCCAGGTCAGCAATGCCGCCTCCCGGGTGATTGTCGCCACCGACTACGCCGACTACATGGGTGGCAATGCGACCTTCAGTTCGGTCAACTCCGGCGGCCGCCTCTATTGGCGCGGCGCGGCGGGCGATGGGCAGTACATGCACTTTGATCTCACCAGCTTGGCGGGGCAGCAGATCGTAGGGCCGGCCTACCTGACCTTGCAGGACGCGAACACGACGTGGGGTGGTGGTGTCGGCGGCTCGTTCATCGCCTTGGCCAATGCCGCTTGGACGGCCAGCGGCGGAGCGACCGTGCCGGGCGCCACGGCGGTCACCTCGGCGGTCAACGCGACCGGTTCCTACGTTGGGGGGTCTTCCGTCAGCTGGGGGCTGGGCGGGTCGGTCTTGCAGGGCTTGGTCGACAATCCCAGCACCAACCTGGGCCTCGCCGTCATCGGCGGCTCCGGTTCGACCATGCACTTCAACGGCGGCATGAGCCCGTACCTCTCGTTCCGCACCGGGACGCTGAGCACCTCCAACGTGGCTGGAGTCATCACGGGCACCGGTGGCGATGTCTGGAATTCGGCCAACTACAGCTTCAGCGCCGGCGGCGCCTATGCCGCGGCCGCGACCTTGACCATCAATGGCGCCCTGACGGGCGGGGCGGCCGGCGCCATCGTCATCAACGGCGGGCAGGTGGTCGTCAACCAACCGGGTGGCGTCGACAACGCCTATTGGGCGGTCGATTCCACGCGGATCAACCGCGACGGCCTCCTCACGATCAACGGGCATTCCCACGTGAAGAACCTCACCTTGGCCGGCGGCGAGCTCGGCGCGAGCGCGATCAACGGGCAGTGGGGCGGCTGGAGCATCGACGGCCTCCTGTTGGCGACGGACAACGCCGTATCGACGCTCAGTGCGCCGCGCGTGAACATGGACGCCACCTCCGCCGTCCAGGTCGACGCGGGGTCGACGTTGAACCTCACCGGCAGCGTCCAGACGGGTACCATCACGAAGACCGGCAACGGCGTGCTCACCTTGGTCGGGGCCAATAGCCTCGCCGGCGGCGTGGTCCACAACGCCGGTACGCTGCAGGTCAAGAACGACGCCGCGTTGGGGTCGGGTACGCTCACCTTGAACGGTGCGCCGCTCGTCCTGACCGCCTTGCCGGGTTTGCACGAAGGCCGCTTGACGGTCGGGTCTTTGGATCCGAACCAAGCCAATCCGCGGACCGCCACGCGCCTGACCACCACCATGGCGAACACGAACGCAGGGTGGGGCGATAATCAGCAATGGAACTATTCCGGCTATGTCTTCGTGCCGACCGCCAGCCGCTGGACGTTCGGTGAGTGCATCGACGACGCCACCTGGCTCAAGGTCGACGACACGGTCGTGCTCAACGACGGCAGCTGGAACAACGTCGCCCTCGGCAGCATCGACCTGACCGCCGGTTGGCACCGGATCGACGCGCGTTTCATGAACGGCTACGGCGGCGCCGGCTACAGCGGCGTCGGCATCTGGGCGACCGGTTTCGGCTTCGGCGTGGATCGCCAGGGCCGCGGGGATGCCACGCCGGCTAACTTCACCACCTTGGCGGACCCCGGGGACGGCTCGGTGCTGGTCCGCGACCTCCTCATCGCGAACAACCTTGCCCTCTCGGCGGGCGCGAACGAAGTGCAAGTCCCTGCGGGCGGCGCCATCTTGTCGGGCGTGCTGAGCGGGGCCGGCGTCCTGCGGAAGACCGGCAGCGGTTGGTTGACCCTCACCGGAACGAACACCTATGCCGGTGGCACCACGTTGGCGGAAGGCGTGCTCGTCGCCGGTAGCGCCAGCGCCCTCGGCAGCGGCGACCTCGCCTTCGCCGGCGGCGCCTTGCGCTTCACCGCCGGTTCGGCGGCCACGGCTTGGGGCGACCGCATCAAGAACAGCACCGCGGCCATCACGCTCGATACCGGCGGCCAGGACCTCTCGGTCAACGGCCTCGCCGCTTCGAACACCGCCGGCCTCACCAAGGCGGGGCCGGGCACGCTCAGTTTGGTCGGCGCGAACGCCTACGCCGGCGACACGCGGGTCAACATGGGCACCTTGAAGCTCGTCAGCCGCAGCTCCGCCACGGTGGGAACGGCCACGGTATCCGCCGGCACCGGCGCCACCTTCGTCGCCTCCGTCAACAACCGCCTCGCGGGACTGGCCCCTGTGGCCAACGTCGGCGGCGGCGCCCCCGAGGGCAGCGGCTTGACCGCCAGCCTGACGGACGGCTCGGCCGCGGCCGGCGCTGGGAACGCCTACTCGGTCAACAACGGGCAAACCATCACCTTCAACTTGCCTACCAGCGGCGCACCGTTGGGGTACGATCTGCTTGGCGCCAAAGTCTACACGACCTGGAACGACGACGGCCGCGACGCCATCAACCTCGAGTCGCTCAAGGTGGCGACCGTCGCGAACCCCAACACCTTCGTCGCGTTGACGGGCAGCGGCGTGAGCTTCGATCCGGGCGTCGGGTTCAGCAACCTGAACCTCGCCACCATCCTCGCCTCGAACGGCGTCCTCGCGAAGGACGTCGTCGCCGTGCAGTTCGTCTTTGGCGGACAGGAGAACAACTATGCCGGCTACGCGGAGCTGGAAATCCTCGCGGCCGCCGTCACCGGCACGGGCGGGACCAATGTCATGCCCACGGCCAGCCGACTCTTCGTGGAAGCGGGCGCCACGCTGGACCTGAACGGCAATCAGCAAACCATCGCCGCCTTGAGCGGCGCCGGCTTGGTGACCAACGCCGTGACCGGCGTGCCGGTCTCCCTCACGGTCAACCAAGACGCCAACACCACCTTCAGCGGTGTGCTTACCGGAGATCTCACCCTCGTCAAGGCCGGCATGGGCGTCCTCACATTGACGGGCGCCAGCACCTATGGCGGCGGCACCGCCGTGCAGGGCGGCACGCTCGTCTTGGATGCTTACAACGGCTATGCGCCGATCCGTGGCACCTTGACCGTCAACGCCGGCGCGACCGTCGTCTGCACGGGTGACGGCACCGGCTTCGGCTGGCAGGGCAACGGCGCGAAACTTTCCAAGCTCGTGATCAACGGCGGCACCGCCACGACCGCGGGCATCATGCATGTCTGGGACCTGCCGGGCGGCGTCGAGATGACGGGTGGGGTGCTGCAGAGCAATGGCGGCGTCGACACGCGCGGCGGCAATCGCCTCGAATGGCGGAACGCGCACGTCACCACCTTGGCCAGCGCGGACCTCGCCAAGATCGCCGGCCAGATCAACCTCCGCTCCGACTGGGGCGTGGGCACCGGCCTCAACCTCACCGTCGCGGACGGCGCCGCGCCGATCGACCTCTGGGTCAGCGCCGCCATCACGGAATCCGGCGGCCAATCCTTGGCCAAGTATGGCCCTGGCAAGCTGTTGCTCACCGGTCTGAACACCTTCTCGGGGGGCGTCGTCATCCACGCCGGCGTGCTGCAGGCGGAAGCCTCGACCGCGGACAACGGCGGCTACTCCAGCTTGGGCTCGGGTCCGGTCACCATCCAGAACGGTGCCACCCTCATCTCCAACAGCAACTGGACGACCGGCAACGAGTGGAATGGGGCTAGCGTCGGCAAAATCACCGTCAACGCCGGCGGCACCTGGACGATCAACTACGTCGGCAGCGCCGTGCGCAACGGCCTCGAGCTGAACGGCGGCAGCATTGACGGCCCCGCGGCGAACGCCGATTGGGGCGGCCTGTACCTCCGCAACACCTCCGTCGTGGTCGGGGGCGGAGCCATCTCCACGATCGCCGTGGACACGGCCATGAACGCCGCGACGACCTTCACGGTGGCGAGCGGCAGCCAGCTCAACTTCACGGGCGCCTTGCACAACAGCAACGGCGCCACCGGCGGGGTCGTCAAGGAAGGCGACGGCATCCTGGTCTTGGCGGGCACCTCGAACTACACCGGGGCCACCAGCGTCAAGGTCGGGACCTTGGTGCTCTCCGGCACCTCGATTTCGCCGAGCCACGTCATCAGTGCGGGCGCCGTGTTGGAACTCAACCTATCCTCCTATCGGGATACCGCTGGCACCACCTTCAGCGGCGCCGGCACCTTGCGGAAGACGGGGACAGGCACCATCGAATGGGGCTCCGCGGCCACGACGTTCACCTTGGCCGCGGGGGCGCTCATCGACATCCAGGCCGGTACCCTCAAAGGAGGCTCATGGGCCAACGAGAACTGGTCGGCCAACCTTGCCGACCTCAACGTCGCTACGGGCGCGGTCTTCGACGGCGTCGAAGCCAACGTCCGGGTCAACCGCCTGACCGGCACCGGCACCGTGAAGTCGGGCTACGGCGGAGCAGGGTACCAAGCCTTCACGATCGGGGTCGACAACGGCGCGGGCGCTTTCGAGGGCGTCATCGCGAATTCCACGGCTCCCGCCAACTTGGTCAAGGAAGGCACGGGCACCATCGCCTTGCTCGGTGCGAATACCTATACCGGGACCACCCAAGTCGTCGCCGGAACCCTGCAGATCGGCGATGGCGGCACGGTCGGGACCCTGGGGAATGGAGCGGTGACCATCGCCAGCGGCGCGACCTTGGAAATCAACCGCGCCGGAACCTTCGCCACCGCTTCCGGGCAAACGATTGGCGGCGCCGGCACGCTCGTGAAGACGGGCTCCGGTACGGCGATCTTCAACGGCAGCATGGCCGGTCTGACGAACTTGGTCGTCTACGACGGCACCGTCCGCACCGACGGCTGGAATCCGTGGAAGGATGGCTTGCGCCTGAGCGTCAACGGCCTGGGGGTGTTTGAGCTTTGGAACACCGCCGTGACCGTCGGTGAACTTACTGGCAGCGGTATCATCCGCAACTCCGCGAACTGGAGCGGCTACGCTGGCGGCGCCGCCATCGCGGTGAACAACCTGACCGTTCAGTCCGGTGATTTCGGCGGCGTCATCACTGACAATGGTTACGGCAATGGGGGCAACACGGGGACGAACGGGGATACCAGCCTGAACCTTATCAAGTCCGGCGGCGGGACCCTTACCTTGTCAGGCGTGAGCGATTATTGCGGCGTAACCACGCTGGCTGGCGGCGTGCTGCAGGTCGCCTTCTTGGCGGATAATGGTGTGCCCAGCAGTTTGGGGTTAGGCACGGGCGACACCAACAACGACCGTATTGGTCTGCTCTTCCGCGGGGGCGTCTTGAAGTTCGCGGGCTCCTCCCCGCAAACCACGGATCGGGCGATTCGCCTGAGTACCTCGGGTGGTGGCGGCACCATCGACGCCTCGGGGAGCACCATCGACGCCACCTTGGTTTTCTCGCGGAGCCAGATGCCTAATTGGTGGGAGTCTCCGGGCGCACGCACCCTGACCTTGACCGGCCTCAATGCCGGGGCCAACACCTTCACCGCCGGCATCAACGATTTGCCCGGTGTGACCACCATCCATGTGAACAAAGAAGGCGTCGGGACATGGGTCTTGGCAGGCGCTGGCAACTACCTGGGCGTGACGGACGTCAAGGCCGGTACCTTGGTCGCCGCGAATAGCGCTGCGCTGGGTGCGGGCGGACTCGATGGGGCGACGATGACTTGGGTGCGCGCCGGCGCGACCCTTGCGCTCCAAGGCGACATCACGGCGAACGAGCACCTGCACATGGCCGGCACGGGTGTCGGCGGGCAGGGGGCTATCCGGAACTTGGCGGGTGCCAACGCCCTGACCCAGACCATCGGTTTGGATGGAGATACGACGATCGGCGTGGACGCAGGGACGCTGACGCTATCGAATGCCATCTACGGTGACGGTGGCTTCAATGCCTCCAACCTCTCCAAGACAGGTAATGGCACCTTGGTGCTTTCCGGGACGAATCTTTACACCGGTGCGACCATTCTCGAAGCCGGTAAGCTCGTGGTCACCTCCTTGGGGGCAGGAAGCGGCGGCTCGTCGTTGGGGGCTTCCAGTCCCTTGGCTGCGGATAAACTGCAACTGAAGGGCGCGGTCACGTTGGAGTACGCTGGCGCCGGCGAAAGCACGGGCCGCAGTTTCACCATCTCTGGTTCCGGCCTGACGCTGTCTTCGGTTGGAACCGGCCCAGTCCAATTCACCCCCGCCTCTTTGCTGGCCCTTTCGGCGGATGGCGCCTCGACGCGGACGATCACGCTGACTGGGACGCAGACGGGCGATAATACCTTTGCTTCGACGTTGTTGGGCGATCCCGCGGCGGCGGATCAAATCCAGAAGATCGTCAAGCGTGGCGTCGGCAAGTGGGTGCTCGCAGGGTCCGCCAATCGTTTCCGCTCCGACTTCACGTTGGAACTCGCGGGGGGTACGCTTGGGCTGGCTCCGGGCGTGCTGGGCGGAGTCAACAATACGGGTGATATATCGGTGCTTGCGGACTCCACCCTGCGGTGGGAGCCGGGCAATGCCGATGACCTGTCGTCGCGCATCTTCTTGGCTGACGGCGTCCGGGCGACGTTCGACGTCGCCGGTGGCGAATTGGCCTTGGCCAGCTCGATGCGCGTCGGTGCGGGGCAGACTGCGTCCCTGCGCAAGACCGGTAGCGGTACCTTAACGCTCAGCACGCCGCAAACCGTGGCGAACGTGAGCGTGGATGCCGGGAAACTGCGGGTGAACCAGGCCGCTGCCTTGGGCGCGGGGGCCGTGTCGGTGAATGGCGGCACGTTGTCCATCGCAACGGGGATTTCCGTGCCGAACGCCATCCAGGTTAATCAAGGCGGCATCCTGGAAGGCACCGGTGGTGCGGGGACTGTATCCGTCAGGGCTGGTGGTGTGCTGAGTCCGGGCGCTTCTCCGGGTATCCTGACCATGCAAAGCCTTGTCCTGGAACCCGGCTCTTTCCTCGACTGGCAGATCTTTGATGCGGCCGGTGCGGCGGGCGTCGGCTACGATCGCCTGCGCGTCACCGGAGCCGTCGACCTTTCCGGATTGTCGGTGGGAAATAAGGCGACGATTCGCGTCATCTCTTTGGCGGCGGTCGGGCCGGATGTGCTCGGTAATCCGTTGAACTTCGATAACAACGTCGTGGCCAACACGGCGCCCCGCAGTTTCAGCTTGGCGACTTACGGCACCCTTAACCTTGGCGCTAATCAGAACATCAACGACGCCTTTGCGGTCGACCTCAGCCAGTTCCGTTTCTCCGACGGCTCGTTGGGCGATGCTGGCCTGTGGGTGGTATCCTATGATTCCAACGCGGGGACGATCCTGTTGACGGCCATTCCAGAGCCTTCGACTTATGGCCTTTCGTTAGGTGCCTTGGCGCTTGCGGTGGTCGCGGTACGGCGGCGGCGCCAGCGGACGGAAGACGCCGCGAGGCGGCGCTAGAAGCAGTGCAAAGGTGTGCGCGGCTGAAGGCCGCGAGGGGAAGCGTGGCCTTAGGCCACGAGGGGACAAGGTGACATGGTGACAAGGGGTTGTGTCGCCGCTTCGCGGCGTGGCATTGTTTGAGGTAGGGATAGCACTGCGTGCTATCCTAGAGGCATCTAAGGTAGGGGCGTGGCTTCGCCGCGCCCTTGTTTGCATAGGAGGGCAAGGCGGAGCCTTGCCCCTACCCGCGAGCGAAGCTCGCGAGAGGTAATTAGGACAGCACGTGGTGCTGTCCCTACCCGAGGCAACTAGGTCGGCACGTGGTGCCGACCCTACCTGAGAGACAGGAGGCAGCTAGGTTGGCACGCAGTGCCAACCCTACCCGATTCAGTGCGAACCCTACACGAGGCAGCGTGAAATGGGGGACCGGGGACCGGGATGTTGGCAGGCGGACGGAGTCGTCTCTGAATTATCTATCCGCCAAACGCTAACCGCTATCCGCCTAGGACAGCACGTGGTGCTGTCCCTACCTCAGCCTGCGATCAGCGATTCGCCCGTCATTTCCGGCGGCTTGGGGAGACCCATGAGCTGCAGGAGGGTGGGAGCGATGTCGGCGAGACGTCCGGTGGGGCGCGTCTTGAACTTTTCGCAGCCTTTGCCGTAGAGGATGACTTCGACGGGGCTGAGCGTGTGGCGCGTGTGGGCGCAGTTCTCTTCCGGCTCCCACATCTGGTCGGCGTTGCCGTGGTCGGCCGTGATGAGCGCCTTGCCGCCGACCTGGTCGATGGCGGCGAGGAGGGTGCCGAGGCCGGCGTCGACCGCTTCGCAAGCCTTGCAGACCGCGGCGAGGTCCCCGGTGTGGCCGACCATGTCGGGGTTGGCGTAATTGACGACCACGAGGCCGTATTGGCCGGAAAGGATGGCGGCCTTGGCCATCTCCGTCACGTGCGCGGCCGACATCTCGGGCTTCTGGTTGTAGGTCGAGACTTCCTTCGGGCTCTGGGCCATGCCGCGCTCTTCGCCGGCGAAGGCCTCTTCGCGGTAATCGTTGAAGAAGAACGTCACGTGCGGGAATTTTTCGGTTTCGGCCGTGCGGTACTGCTTGAGGCCCTGTTTGGCGACCCATTCGCCGAGGATGTTCACCATCTTGGCGGGTTTATCGAAGACTACGTTCGGGCAGAGGCCCTTCTCGTAGTTCGTCAGCGTCGCGTAGAAAAGCTTGAGCAGCTTGGTGCGCGGGAAGCCCTTGAATTCAGGGTCAATAAAGGCACGGGTGATTTCGCGCGGACGGTCGCCGCGGAAGTTGAAGAACAGCACCGAGTCGCCGTCCTGGATGAACGCGGTACCCTTAATCCGGGTCGCGGGAACGAACTCGTCACCCACGGTGTTGGCGTCGGTCGGCTGGTCGTAGTAGGCCTGCACGGCGGCGGCGGCGGAAGAGGCTTCGGGGGCGGGGGCGCCGGTGAGGGCATCGTAAGCGGTCTTCACGCGTTCCCAGCGGTTATCGCGGTCCATGGCCCAGAAACGGCCGGCGACGCTAGCGACCTTGCCTAGGCCGATCTTCAAGAGTTCGGCTTCGAGTTGCTGGAGGTAGCCGAGGCCCGAGGTGGGTGGGCTATCGCGGCCATCCATGAACGCGTGGACGAAGACCTTGGTCAGGCCCTCTTCCTTGAGCAGGCGGACGAGCGCGTAGAGGTGGGGTAGGGTGGAGTGCACGCCTGCTTCGGAGCAGAGCCCCATCAGGTGGACGGCACCGCCGGTGGCCTTGACGTTTTCGACCAGACCGCGGAAGGCCTTGATCTGGCGCATGGCGGCGGGATCGGTGAGCCCCTTGTCGATGCGGACGATCTCCTGGTCGACGATGCGGCCGGCGCCGATGTTCTGGTGGCCGACCTCGGAGTTGCCCATGATGCCGACCGGCAGGCCGACATCGAGGCCGTGGGCCATGATCTCGGTGCGGGGCCACTGCGCGGTCAGGCCGCGGGACACCGGGATGTTGGCGACCTTGATGGCGTTGAACTTATCGTGCTTGGCGTTGTGGTTTTCGCCCCAGCCGTCGCGGATAACAAGGAGTGTGGTGGACATAAAGGATAGGGGGAAGCAATAGGGTGGAATAGGGGCGGTAGGCAAGGGGAAGAGAGGCGGGCGCGAGCGGGGCTCGCGAGAGGCGGCTGGGTCGTTACGCAGGGCTGCAGGTGGGGGTGCTCTGGGATGGACAACTAGGGGTTGTCCTTTGCGTTCTGATGGCCCTTCCCGCTTGAAACTGCGGTCATTGAACGCACCTTCTATCTATCGGTCGCAAGTCCGATGCAAAGGTCCCTCCTCGGTGACAAGAGCTCTCGGGAGCTCTTCCGTCAGGATAGCCGAGGAGGTCGTCTTTCGCCAAAAATTGCCAAATGGACGCTGGGATTTCCAAGTGCCTCCATCGGACGAGAATCGAGCTGTACGATTTGTCGCCAGACTGCCCAGGTGCAGTAATCGGCGATTTGGAGTTCGAGGCAGGAAGCCGAAGTATGAAAGTGGACATTTCTTTGCCCGACCGTCTGCCGCACCGCTTTCATGATGGCCTTGCGCGACCGCTGAAGGGGGACCTTGTCGGCGTAGATTGAACACTCCCCGGACGCTGGGTAGGCTAAGGCCAAGGCGATTTTGAAGAGATCCACGTAGAGTTGGGATAGATCTGAGGGGGTGGAGGTGCAGGTCGACTTATCAAGGATCACTGCGAAGACTTGAGGTTCTGCCTGGGAGTCTTGGAGCCTGCGAAGAAAGGCTTGTCGAACGTATGGGGTGTTGGCGCTCGCATGAAACGATTCGATGTCATGCCCCGCTGTGTTCAGCTCGAAACGGAGCGCGGATAGTCTCCCAGAGCGTTTCTCATCAATCTCGAGTAAGGTGGCGCAAACCATGAGGAAGGGGGTGCCGTTGGGGGAGAAGTCAAAGTTGCCCGCCTCATCAAGGAAAAGGTATTTCATCAGAGCAGACCATGTCTGAGACGTGAACAGACGACCTTCCTCATCACTCAGGGAGTTGGCCCTCTGGTTATCTAGGTGGGATAGAAGGTTCGTTGATTAGAATTCCTAACTAGGGCGGCCGGAGGAAGGGGCGGTTATGATGGGCCAGTTGGGTCGGTACGCAGGGCCGACCCAGCCGCAAAGCAGGAGACGGAAGCGCTGCCGTCGCCCCCCTGCCTTTTGCCGCATTTGCACCTTTGCACGTCTGCACCGATGCCTATACATACCGTCATGCCCCGCATCTTCCTCGCTCTGCTCGGAATGGCCTGCTGTGTCGTCGCTTCGGCGGCCACGGTCGAGAAGCTCACCATCGACGGCAAAGCCGTCACCCTGAAGGTTCCGGACCAGGCTGCGCCGGGTAAGCCCTGGCTGTGGGTCGGTGAATTCGCCGGGCATCTGAAGTCCTTCGAGGATGGCCTCGTCGAAAAGGGCTGGCATGTCGCGTATGTGGCGGTCTCCAATCAGTTCGGCTCCGCGCGCTCGATGGACTCTTGGGAGAAGGTCTACGCCGAACTGCGCGCCCAGCGTGGCCTCTCCGCCAAGCCCGCCTTGATCGGCATCTCGCGGGGCGGCCTGTACGTCAACGCCTGGACGCGTCTGCACCCGGATCGCGTCAGCGTGCTCTACCTCGATAACGGCGTGTGCGATATCCGCAGCTGGCCGGGTGGCTTTCCGCTGACCGCCAAGGGCAAAGGCAGCGCCAACGACTGGAAGCTCTATAAGGCCGAGTTCAAGTTCGCGACCGACGAAGAAGCCTTGGCGAAGTCGCTCCGTCCGACCGATGGGCTCGAACCCGCGGTGAAGGCCGGCGTCTATTTGGTCTCCGTGCACGGCACGGCCGATACCGTGGTCCCCTTCGTCGACAATGCCAAGCCCGTGGTCGATTTCTGGGAGAAGCAGGGCGGCAAGTTCAAGGTCTTCCCTAAGGAAGGCGGCGATCATCACCCGCACGGACTCAAGGACCCCGCGCCGCTGATCGAGCTCTTGGTGAAGGAAGGGAAGTGAGGTGAGGCTGGAGAGTCGAGGGTAGGGTCGATGGATGAGTCGATTGCAGAATCGAGGACAGAGTCGAGGGTAGGTGCGACTCCGCGCCCTGAGCATGTTCCGATCAGCGGCTAAGCGTCCCGAGGAGGCTCCGTCAGGATTTCGCTTCCACGACCAACAGGTGCGTCACGCTGTCGAGCGGGGATTGACCACGCGGGTGCGACAGAATCGGCAAGTACACGAAGAGACCCAGTCCGAGTGCGGGGTTGAGGAAACGCGTGAACGCTTGGAGCACGGCCCAGGTCCAGGTTTGGCCGATTCGCGGACGTGCCCCTGTGCGGTCGTCGATCAGCTTGAGCCCGGCCAGACGTTGTCCCCAAGTGGCTTGCTTCGGCGAGGACGCCGTCAGCCCAAAATAGGTGCCGAACGTCACGAGGATCAACGTCAGGAAGAGGCCGATCATCAAGAGCGGCTCCCAGGTCTCCGAGCCGGTGATGCGTCTAGTGCCGACGAACCTGTCCAATGCCCATCCAGCCGACCATAGCACGGCGATCGTGAGGAGCAGTAGGAAGAGGTTGTCGAGCAGGGCCGCGCGGATACGCAGCTTGACGTCAGGGCGACCCTCCATGGTCGGTGTATCGATGTTTGGCGGGAGCGGGGGCGGCGTGGCGGCGGCCATGCATCTGGGATGCCCATGTGAAGGAAGGGGCGCAAGGCCGAAGCCGGAGAGGGGTTGTTTTAAGGTAGGGGCGTGGCTTCGCCGCGCCCTTGTTATGGATAGGAGGTCAAGGCGAAGCCTTGCCCCTACCCGCGAGCAGAGCTCGCGAGAGGCAGCTAGGTTGGCACGCAGTGCCAACCCTACCATTTCGTAACCCGCGGCAACTAGGTTGGCACGCAGTGCCAACCCTACCCGAGAGACAGGAGGCAAATGGGGACCGGGAACCGGGAAGTTGGTAGGCGGACGGACGTCGTCTCTGCATTATCTATCCGCCAAATGCTAACCGCTATCCGCCTAGGACAGCACGTGGTGCTGTCCCTACCTCGCTCACGCTTCTTCCCACTTACCCTTTTCCTTGATGAGGTCGACGAGGCGTTCGACGGCTTCTTCTTGGGGGACGTTGAATTTAATCGGGGTCTTGCCGACGTAGAGGTTGATCTTACCCGGTGCGCCGCCGACGTAGCCGAAGTCCGCGTCGGCCATTTCGCCCGGACCGTTCACGATGCAGCCCATGACCGCGATGGTGACGGACTTCAGGTGCCCCGTGCGTTCCTTGATCTTGAGCGTCGTCGACTGGATGTCGAAGAGCGTGCGCCCACAGGAAGGGCAGGCCACGTATTCCGTCTTCGTCTGGCGCATGCGGGCGCCCTGCAGGATATCGTAGGCCAGCGTCAGGGATTTCGCCGTCGTCGCCGGCGTCTCGCACGAAAGGAAGTCGCCATAGCCATCGACCAGCAGCCCACCTGCGAGGACGGCGGCTTCGAGCAGGCGGGATTGGAAGCCCGGGTCGAGGCGGACCGCGTTGGCGGCCGTCGCGCGGATCCAGAGTGGGGCGGCGAGTTTGGCCACGGCGGCGCAGCGGGCCAGCTCGCGGTAGGTACCGGTCGCGTGCAGCCCGTTTTGCGGCTGGGAGGACGTCAGGATGAGTCGACCGGCGGGGATGGCGGCGAATTCCTTTGCCAGGGCCGTCACCGTCGGGCCCTCCACATCGGCCGCTAAGATGGTGTCATGGCGGACGCAGGCCTCGGCCCACGCTTTGACCTCGGCGCTGTCTTTGGCGGCAAAGCCTTTCACCACGACGAGACGACTGCCCGTGCCCTCGAATGGGAATTCGGCGACTGGCAGGCTGGTTTCGACCCAAAGCGAAGGCACCGTCGGGCCGAGCGCCTTGCGGAGCGAGCGCAGTCCAGCGGCATGGCTGGGGTCGTCGAGTCGGAGCAGGAGGCCCTCGGCGCGCACCTCGCGTTGGGCGGCGTGGACATCGAGCAGCTCCTTCGCGACCGCTTGCCAGTCGGCGAGGCTTTGGTGGCTGCGCACGATGACGCGGGGCGTCTCGTTGGAGCCGGCCGGGCAGGACGTCGAAAGCTCGATGCGGTCCGTCGGGCGGCGCGTGAACGAGAAGGCATCGGCCGGATCGACGGGCAGCCGGCTTGCCGAAGCCGCGCCCAGGGTGGCGAGGTCCGTCGCGCGGGAGGCGAGCTCGCGGCAGACCGGGATCTCGAACCAAGGATCTTCGGTGAGCGAAACGCGGAGCGTGTCGCCCAAGCCGTCGGCGAGGAGCGAGCCGATGCCGATGGCGGACTTGATGCGGGCGTCTTCGCCTTCGCCGGCCTCGGTCACCCCGAGGTGCAGCGGGTAGTCCATCCCCAGTTCGTCCATGCGGGCCGCCGCGAGACGGTAGGCCTGCACCATTACCTTGGGGTTGGACGACTTCATCGACAAGATCATGTCCCTGAAGCCGTGGGATTCCGCGATGCGGATGAACTCCAGGGCCGACTCCACCATCCCGTGGGGCGAGTCGCCGAAACGGTTCATGATGCGGTCGGACAGCGACCCGTGGTTGGTGCCGATGCGGAGGGAGCGACCGAGCGACTTGGCGCGGAGGACCAGCGGCGTGAACGCCTCGTGCAGACGCTCCAGTTCCTCGGCGTAGGCCGCGTCGGTGTATTCCAGCACCGCGAACTTCTTCTTATCCGCGTAGTTGCCTGGATTCACGCGCACCTTCTCCACGTGTTCGACCGCTTCCATCGCGGCGACCGGCAGGAAGTGGATGTCGGCGACCAGCGGTTGGGCGAACCCGGCGGCCCGGAACTGCCGATGGATATCCTTGAGGGCGGCGGCGGCGGCCTTGTTGGGCGCCGTGATGCGGATGATTTCGCTGCCCGCTTCCGCCAAGCGGATGCATTGGGCCAACGTCGCCGCCACGTCCTCGGTGTCGGAGGTCGTCATCGACTGCAGACGGAGCGGGTTGGCGCCACCCACGCCCACGTTGCCCACCTGAACCACGCGGGTCAGGCGGCGCACCGTGCGGTGGCGGGATGGGCAGTACTCCGAAGGCATGGGGCCATCTCAACCCCTTTGCCGCGGTTCGTCAACGCACCTCAGATATCCCAGCGCCAGCTCTCGGCGGACCAGAAATAGCTATCCTTGCCCTTCGGCACGACCACGCCGAGACCCGGCCAGGGCAGGTGGAAGCCGTAGGCCCGTTCGCGGGTCGCGCCGATTTCGGCGAACACCTTGCGGCGGGTCGCCACGGCTTGGTCCGGGTGGTGGTCGAAGTCGATGAACCAGGACGGGTCGTGGAGCATGAGCACGTGGTTGTGGGCGATGTCCGACAGGTGGAGCAGCGAATCCTGGCCGTCCTTGATGCGGTAGATCGCATGGCCCGACGTGTGGCCCGGGGCGGCGATGATGGTGATGGCCCCGTTGAGGATCTGGTCGCCGTCCTTATGGATGACCAAGTTCGGCTGCAGCGTGTCGAAACCGTTGCGGACCATCTTGATGAGCCCCGGGATGTCGTCGGTGCGGTGGGATTGGGAGAAGTCGGGCTTCGGCGCGCGCCAGAAGTCGATTTCGGACTGCAGCACGTGGATGGCCGCGTTGGGGAAGAGGATCTTGTTCCCTTGGAAGAAACCGCCGATGTGGTCGACGTGCGAGTGGCTGAGCAGGCCGTGCGTCACGTCCTCGGGCTTGATGCCGATCGTGTCGAGCGCGTCGGCCAGCCAGCCCCAATTCGCGTTCTTGTAGTAGGCGCCGAAGCCGGCGTCGACGATGACGACCTCCTTGCCGAGGCGGAGCACCAGCACGTTGATATAGAGCGTCACGTCATCGGGACGCTCCCCGAGGTCCGTGAGCGCCTTGGTCATCTCCGGACGCTGGGCCGGCGGCCACATCTTCTTGGAGACGCATTTGCCGAAGGTGCCCCAGCCGTCGCTGATGGACCACGCCTCGATCTTGCCGACGTGGAAGGCGTAGATGTAGGCCTTCTTCTTGTTGTTCTTGCCGGACCCGGTCTTGGGCGCCTCTTGGGCGGCCAAGGAGCCGGGCAGGGCGAAGCCGGCGAGCGCCGCGGCGGCGGCGCCGAGGAACGAGCGGCGGGAAGGGATGATCTCTTCGGGGGTGGGCATGCCCTCACCCTAGGGAAAGACCCCTGCCCATCAAGCCCAGCCTCGCGTCCGCGCGCTTTTTGGTGGCTGGGCGGGAACCTTTCGTCCGCTCAGCGCTTTTCCGCGAAATCCACCTGACGGTAGACGTGGCGCTCGAGCACCTGCTGCTTGAGCTGGCGCTCGCTATCGCCGGAGCAGCGACGGACATCGTTCAGGATGATGTAGCCCATCAGCGAGAGGATCAGGGCCATGCACGTGAACTGCACGATGGTGACCGCCTTGGTGTTGAGGGCGTTGTTGGTCAGCTTGGAGATCGTCGCGATGAGCATGTGGCCGCCATCGAGGACCGGGATCGGCATCAAGTTGAGGATCGCGAGGTTCAGGTTGATCAGGACCGTGAACCAGAGCACCCGGCGGATGTCTTCGGAAATGTTGTAGTACGTCTTGCTGATCGAGATGACGGAGGCCAGTTGGTTGACCTTGATGTCCGAGTCACGGTCGAAGAGGCGCCCGAGGGTCGTGAACGTCTGCTTGATGATGTGCGTGCACGTCTCGATGGGGTTGTTGTGGGCGATTTCCGGCTTAGCCAGGAACGGGGCGCCGATGAGGGCGCGTTCCACGGGCGTGCCGCGCTTCACTTCCGCCTCCTTGAGGGAGAAGTTGCCCGCGTCCCCGTTGGCGCGCTTCCAGTAGAACGTCAGCGTGTGGCGGCCGGCCCCGCTGGCTTTCTCGAGGTCGTCGAGGGAGCGCAGGACGGAGAGGTCTTTGCCGTCGACCTTGTCGAGGATGGTGCCGATGCGGAGCTGCTCGGTGTGCACGGGGTCTTCGGGGGAGACTCCGAGCACCATGAGCTGGTCGCGGTTGGCCTTGGGGTCGTTGGAGAGCAGCTCACGCGTGACCGGCACCACCACGATGGAGTGGCGCTTGTCGCCTTCGCCGTAGGTGATGAGACCGACCGGGTTGGTGCGGGCGCTGATCTTGGGCGTCACCTTGAGCGTGAGCAGCTGGCTCTTGCCGTCGGCTTCGACGCGGGAGACCTGGAACGTGCGTTCGCCCGGGCCGGCGAGGCGGAGCCGTTCGAGCAGTTCCGTCGGGTTGTTCACCGGTCGGCCGTCGATGGCGATGATGCGGTCTTCGCGGATCAGCCCGGCCTTCTCGGCGGGCGAGCCGGGGATGGGCGTGTTCAGGATGATGTCGGAGCGGGGCATCAGGCCGGCCACGCGGACCTTGTCGCCGCTGCGGGCGTTCAGCTCCACGCGGGCGGGCAGGACCGTGAGGTCCAGTTTCTCCTCGCCGCGCTTGACCGTGAACGTCGCGACGGGTTGCTTCTGCGAATTCATCCCGTTGCCGAGCATGACGGCCTCGGTGATCTGCGTGAACGATTTCACCTCGACCCCGTCGACGGCGAGGACCTCGTCGCCGGAGCGGAGACCGGCGGTGAAGGCGGGGCCGGGGACCGTTTGGCCGAGACCCAGTTCCGACAGCTGGCCGGAGCTCGTGACCACCTGTTCGGGCACGTAGCCGACGATGGTGCTGCCGCTGCCTTCCGGCACCGGCATCCCGGTGAACCAGAGGATCGTGGCGAGCGCGAAGGCGAAGATCACGTTGAAGACCGCGCCCATGACCGCGACGATCATCTTGTCGGCGTAGGAAATGGCGGGGAGCTTCTCCGCTTCGCTTTCGGTGGCGCCTTCGATGGCTTCGGGGTCGCCCATCTGGGGGAGCGCGACGTAGCCGCCGAGCGGGATCCAGGAGACGCGGTAATCGACCCCGTCCTTGCCGGTCCAGCCGAAGATCTTCGGGCCGAAACCGATGGAGAACCGCTCGATCTTGAGGCCGCGCCAGCGGGCGGCGAGGAAGTGCCCGAGCTCGTGCACGAAAATCGAGCCTCCGAAGAAAAGGGCGAGCAGCACGATGCCGCGGACGGAAGTGGCGAGGTCGCCAAGGAACGTGTTATCCATTAGGAAAAGGGAGGAAGGTTATGTGTCAGCGGGCGAGGCCCGGGGCGAGCCTGGAAGCGGTCTGGCGGGCTTCGGCGTCGGCGGCGAGGACCTCGTCGAGCGCGTTCGGTTCGCGGGCCGCGCTGGCGGCGAGGGTTTGGTGGACCAATTCAGCGATGCCGGTGAACGGCAACCGCCCGGCGACGAAGGCCTCGACGGCGACCTCATTCGCCGCGTTGAAGATGGCCGGGGCGGTGCCGCCGGCGGCGGCCGCGGCGCGGGCCAGCGTGAGGCAAGGGTACCGCTGGGGGTCGGGCGGCGACATCGTCAGGGCGAGCGCCTCGGCGAGGTTGAGTTGCGGGGCGGGGCAGGGCAGGCGACGCGGGAACAGCAGGCAATCCTGGATCGGGTAGGCCATGTTCGGGGGCGACAGTTGCGCCTGCAGGCTGCCGTCGGTGAGCGTCACGAGCGAGTGGATGATGCTTTGCGGGTGCACCACCACATCGATGCGGCTCTCGGGCAGGTCGAACAACCAACGCGCCTCGATGACCTCGAGCCCCTTGTTGGCCATGGTCGCCGAGTCGATGGTCACCTTCGGGCCCATGTTCCAGTTGGGGTGCTGGAGCGCTTGGGCGACCGTCACGCGGGCCAGTTCCGCCAAGGGAGTGTCGCGGAAAGCGCCGCCGGAAGCCGTGAGCACGAGGCGGGCGACCTCGGCCCGTTCCTTGCCGCGGAGCAATTGGTGGATCGCGTTATGTTCGCTGTCGACGGGCAGCAACGTCGTGCCGCCCGCGCGGGCGGCGGCCGTGACGAACTTTCCGGCCAGCACCAGCAGTTCCTTGCTGGCCAGCGCCACGTGCTTGCGGGCGTGCAGGGCGGCGAGGGTGGGGGCGAGGCCGGCGGTGCCGACGACCGCGGAGACGACGGTATGCACCTCGGGCAGGCAGGCGACTTCGGTCAGGCCGGCCGTCCCCTCGAGGATGCGTACGCCCGGAAAGTCCCCCGAAGCGCGCGCGGCCGCCGCGGCGGCGGGATCCGCCAAGGCGATCGTCTTGACCTGGAACTCCTTGACCGGCCCGATCAGGTCGCGCCAGCGCGAGTGCGCCGCCAGCCCGGCGACCCGCAGCAACGTCGGGTGGGCCCGGACAACCGCCAAGGTGGTCGTGCCGATGGAGCCGGTGGCCCCGAGGATGGCGATAGCCCTAGGTTCCATGCACGCGTGGGTAAGGTTGAGGCAACCGCACCCGCCCGCCTAGGCAAGCCGGTTTCGCCCCCTTCGGGTCTCTTTCCTGCTTCTCCGCTGGACACCGGGGCGGGCTCTGCTTCCCTTGAGGCTCATGGCCACGCAGCCTCAAGACCTCACCGGGCTCTCCCACCTCGGGAACACCCAAAACAAGCCCCAGCAGACGTTGGAGACCTTCCCGAACCGCAATGCGGGCCGGAACTACACCGTCGAGCTCTCGACGGAAGAGTTCACCTGCCTTTGCCCGGCGACGGGCCAGCCGGACTTCGCCAAGATCACGATCCGCTACGTGCCGGGTCCGCGCATCGTCGAGTCCAAGTCGCTCAAACTTTATTATTGGAGCTACCGCCAGCAGGGCATGTTCCACGAGCACCTCACGAACAAGATCCTCGACGACCTCGTGGCGGCCCTTGATCCCGTCTGGTGCGAAGTCACCGGCGCCTTCGGCGTCCGCGGTGGCATCGGCATCACGGTGCGGGCCGAGCACGGCAAGAAGCCCCAGGCGTGAAGTTTCGCCCCGTCCAGTCTGACGACGACGGGGATCCGACCGATTGGCCGGGCTTCAAGGAAGTCTCCGACTACTTGACCCGGCAGCTGGCCAGCCGCCGGCTTGCTCCCCGCACGTGCCTGACCTATGGCCGTTCGCTCAAGGGCTTTGCGCTCTGGATGCGGTCCAATGGCGGTTGGGATGGCGACTGGTCACGACTGACGGCCCGCAACCTCCGCGACTTCGTCATCGAGCGGCAGCAGACCCACCAACGCACCTCGGTGCACAATCAGGTCTCGGCCTTGCGTGCCTTCTTGGCGGACCTCCGCGAACGTGGCGGCATCACGTCCACGCCGGCGGCCGGGCTGGTTTTGCCGAAGTTGCCGCGTGCTTTGCCGAAGTTCCTCACGGAGCCGCAGACCGAGGCTTTGTTGGAGGCGACATCGTCGGAAGAACGTACACCGCGGGCGGAGGCGTGCGACCAAGCCGTCTTGGAGCTCCTCTATGGAGGTGGCCTCCGCGTGTCCGAACTCTGCGGCATCAACGGGGGGGACCTCGACCTGTCGACCGGCCTCGTGCGGCTGATGGGCAAGGGTTCGAAGGAACGCGTCGTCCCGGTCGGCGAAACCGCGTTGGCGGCGGTGCGCGCTTATTTGGCTTTGCGGGGGCAGCCTGCGCGGGGCGAACCGCTCCTCTTGGCCCCGCGGGGCGGGCCCATGCATCCGCGCGCGGTGCAGCTCATGTTGAAGCGCAAGTTGGCGGCGGCGGGGTTGCCGGCCGATCTGACCCCGCACAAGCTCCGCCACGCCTGCGCCACGCATCTTTTGGCGAACGGGGCGGATCTCCGGTTGGTCCAGGAACAACTGGGCCACGCCTCGCTTTCCACCACGCAGATCTACACGCACCTCACCGTCGCCAAACTCCGTGACGTGCATCGCAAGGCCCATCCACGGGCTTGAAACCATGTTGACTGAAACCGCGCCGGCCAAACTCAACCTCTCGCTCGCCGTCACCGGTCGCCGGGCGGATGGCTTCCACGAGCTCATCAGTCTGGTCGCCTCCCTGGAACTTGCGGACACCTTGGAATTCACGCCCGGCGGTGCGTGGCGTTTGACCTGCGATGACCCTGGTTTGCCCGTCGACGGGTCGAACCTCGTGCTCAAAGCGGCGGAAGCCTATCGTCGGCACCATCCGGAAGTCGCGGCCGGCCATTTCCATCTCCGTAAGAAAATCCCCAGCGGCGCAGGCTTGGGCGGCGGCAGTTCGGATGCCGCGGCCGCGTTACGCCTCCTGGATCGCAGCGTTGCGCGACCCGTGGGCCTCGGCGCGCTCGAAGTCATCGCGGCGGAAGTCGGTTCGGACTGCCCGTATTTCGTGCGCGGCCAACCTGCGATCATGCGGGGTAGGGGAGAACGCTTGGAACTGATTCCCGCCTTGGCGCGGGAAGCCTTGGCGGGTCGGCGGGTCTTGGTGGCCAAGCCCCCCTTTGGCGTCCCGACCCCGGAAGCCTATGGACTCTTGGTGAAGACCGGTGCGTACGTGGATGGCGTCGCGGCGGAAGCGGCGCTGGCCGGGTGGCTGGCGCAGCCCGTGCGCGACCCTTCTTCGCTCGGGAATACCTTGGCCGAGCCCGTTTTCGGGAAATACCTCGCCTTGCCGACCGCTTTAGAAGCCCTTTCGCAGACCATGGGCGTGGTCTTCCGGATGACCGGAAGCGGGAGTGCCTGTTTTGCGTTTTACACCGATGGGGCCGAGTCGGAATCCATCAGGCAGGCCTTAAGCCGACACTGGGGGGCTGGGACCTGGTTTTGCGATACCCGCATTTCGGCGTAGTTTCGGCTTTACTGCGGGCTAACCCCTCGCCTAGATGCCAGCCACCAACCAAACTATGGGAAGCCTCAAGAAAAAGCGTCGTCTGAAGATGAACAAGCACAAGCGCCGTAAGCGCTCCAAGGATTCCCGCCATAAGAAGCGTTTGTGGGGTTGATCTGACCCCGCAAGGTCCCAAACCCAAGCACGGGCGGCCAATTTGGCCGCCCGACTTGTTTTCGGGCTTGCTCCACCCCCTTTCACCCCCCAAGTCTGACCCCTCACAACACCTAAAACCATGGCCCGCGAAACCATTATCATCGAGTGCACCGAAGCCCGTAAGGAAGGTAAGAACCCCTCCCGTTACATGACCACTCGCAACAAGAAGCTGACCCAGGAGAAGGTTGAACTCAAGAAGTACAACCCCTCCCTCCGTCGCCACACCCTGCATAAGGAAATCAAGGGTTAAGCCCTTCCTTTCCCAGGAAAGACAGAAGGCCGATGCATCCGCATCGGCCTTCTGCTTTTAAGCCCTGAGGGACGGCTCAGTTCCCTTGACCGACGCGGCGTTCGGAACGCCAGCGAGCCCGGTGGTGGCGCTTCCAGTCGATCATCGCGCGTTCGAAGCCGATGTCCTTGCCGGCCTTTTCCGACTCGATCCACTTGTGCCGGAGGATTTCTTCACGCTCGGCCAAGAACTCGGCGTAGAGCGACGACCGGGCCGCCAAATCGGCGTCTTCGTGCGGTGTCGGCTCTTCCTTCATTCTTATTTCAGTTAAGACCGTTGCGGGCCGTTTGGCAAGCCGGTCGTCACGGACCCGTCACGAAGCGGTGGCAAGTTTCCGCAAGACGGTGAGCGCGACCGACTTGAAGACGCGGGCGGCGTTGCTGTCGGGGTGGCTGACGACGACGGGGATGCCATGGTCGCCCCCTTGGCGGACGGCAGGGTCGAGCGGGACTTCCCCGAGCAACTCGGTGCGCAGGGCGGTGGCGACTTTCAGCCCGCCGCCTTGACCGAAGAGGTATTGGCGCTGGCCATCGGGGCCCTCGAAGTGGCTCATGTTTTCGGCGACACCAAGGATGGGGACGCCCACCTTCTCGAACATCGCCGCACCGCGGAGGGCCACGGAGACCGCGGCTGTCTGCGGGGTCGTCACGATGACCGCTCCGCTCAAGGCCATCGCTTGGGCGATCGACAGCTGGGCGTCGCCGGTGCCGGGCGGGAGGTCGATGAGGAGCACGTCCAGTTCGCCCCAGCGGACGTTGGTCGCGAACTGGGAAATCGTCTTCATGATCATCGGCCCGCGCCAGACCACGGGGGCATCGGCGTCGATCAGCAGTCCCATGGACATGACCTTGACCCCGAAATTCTCGAGCGGGAGGAGGACATCGCCCTCCATTTCGGGGCGAGCGCTCAGGCCGATCATGAGGGGGACCGACGGCCCGTAGATGTCGCAATCCATCAGCCCGACGCGGTTCGGGCGGCCCTGTTCGGTCAAGGAGCGGGCCAGGGCACAGGCCAGGTTGACGGCGAAGGTCGACTTGCCGACCCCGCCTTTGCCGCTGGCGATGGCGACGATGTGTTTGACCTGACCCACGCCGGCGTTGGCGGGCAGTTTGATTTCGGCGGCGGCGGCCCCGGGGGCGGCCTTGGGGACCGTGACCGTGATGGCGATTTCCGGGTCGATGGCGCCGATGGCTTTGAGCACGGCCTCGATCTCATCGTAGAGCTGCTTGGGGATTTTGGGGTCGGCCGTCGTCACGGCGAGGCCGACCGTCACCTTACCCTCGCCGGTGACCTCGATCCCGCGCAGGAGCCCGAAGGAGACGATATCACGGCTGAAGCCCGGGTAGCGGACTTGGCCGAGGGCCTTTTGGACGGAATCCTTATCGAGTGGCATGAGCAGGATTGAAGTCCCGCCCCACCTTAGGTCAAACTGCTATCGCTCTTACCATCCATGAAGTTCATCCGTCTCTCGCTGGGGCTCCTTTCACTTGCGGCCTTTGGCCTGGTTCCAGTCCACGCGCAGAATCGCGTCGTCGTGAACGACAGCATCGATGCCCTCATGAAGCAGGGCATCATGCCGGTGACCATCGTGAGCGATGACGCCGCCGTGGGTAGCTTGGTTTCCTTCGCCTTGAGCGCGCACGGCGCCTTTAGCGTCCGGACGAACTCCTCGGTGCGCGTCACCATCGGTCGCACGGGGACCACCGCCGTCGTGGCCTGCGATCACCCCAGCTTCGCGTTCCAGACCACCGTCGAGGCGCGCGACCAGGATGACTTGGCCTTGCGTGTCGCCGATGCCGCCGTGGTGGGTCTCGGCCGGGCGTGGAAGCTGAAGCCGCTCTTCGCGGCGACGAAGGTCGCCTTCGTTTCCAAGTACACCGGCAACCAGGAGATCTACACCACGAACCTCGTGCATTCGAAGACCTCCCGCATCACGAACCTCCGCAACACCAGCCATTCGCCCCGCTGGAATCCGGACGGCACGCGCCTCACCTTCATCACCTCGGCGATGACCGGCTTCCCGGAAGTCTTCTCCACGAACGGCATCGGCAATCCGCGCGGAGTCATCACCAACGTCCGCGGGGCCTTGGGCGCCGCGAGCGCGGGTCCCGACGGCCGCTTGGCCTTCGCCTCTTCGAATCGCGGCAACATGGACATCTACGTGGCCAACGCGGATGGTTCGGGCGCGCGCGTGGTCGTGGCGACCCCGGACGTCGACGCCGACCCCTCGTGGTCGCCGGATGGGGCGCGTTTGGTGCTGACCAGCGGGCCGACGGGCCGTCCGGGCATCTACGTCAGTTCGGCGGCCGGTGGCGGCCTCTCGCGTCTGTCCACTGGCTATGGCTACAGCGCCGAACCGCGCTGGAATCCGGTCGAACCTGGCCTCATCGTTTTCACGTTCCAGTCGGGCGGCTTGCGCTTGGCGGTCGCCGACCTCCAGTCGGGCGCCATCACGCCGGTGCCGGTGACCTCGGCGATGGGCTTTTCCCATAGCTCTTGGTGCGCGGACGGACGCCACGTCGTCGCCACGCAGTCGCTCAACTCGCAATCGTGGATCGCCATCGTCGACACGAAGACGGGCAAGGCGACGCGCCTCACCGACAGCAAGCTCGGCGAGTGTTCCCAGCCGGACTGCTTCGTGCGTCGCAACTGAGCGTCCGCGCGCGGCTTATTCGGCCGCGAGGAGCGGGGCCGGCGCCGGGGATTCCGTCAGGCGCGGGAAGGCCTCGCACTTTTCCAGGATCTCGGTCGGGACCACGCCGCCCACGGGGAATTTACCGTGCGTTTCCGCATCGACCATCACGATGAGCGGGTCGGTGTCCTTGTCGCGGGCGACCACGAAGAAGTGCCATTTCGGCGAGAAGCGATTGGCGGAGATTTCCTTGTCGCCCACGCGGTAGCGGACGTAGTGCCGGCGGTTGCCCGTCACGGGCTTATCGAGGACCTTGTACTGTTCGCGGGTCAGGAACGTGTCCTTGGGGATCTCTTCGGAGCGAAGGTCGCGGCAAGCGAGGAACTTCGAGCCCCAGGAGAGGTAGACCGTGTCGCCGTTGATTTGGGCCGTCACCAAGATGCGGGTGGGGGCGACGTCGGCTTCGAGTTTGCCGGTTTCAGGGATGAGGAAGTTGCCGTTTTGGTCGACCTGGATTTCCTTGGCGTTGGAGGCGAGCACCCACGCTCCGAGTTCGGCGCCGAGGCCCGAATTGAATTCGCTCCAGACCTTCTTGCGGGCGTTCGGGTCGACGTTGATGCGGATGCGGTTCTGGAGGTCGCGCAGTTTGCTGGTGAAGGTGCGGAGCTCGCCGGCCCACTTGGTATTGCCGACCTTCTCCGCTTCGCGGGCGCGGAACTCGACGCGATCGATCGCGGGCTTCAGTTCCACCAACTTCATCTGTTCCATTTCGCCCTTCAGGCGGGCTGATTCCGGGGCGGCATCGACGGGGAAGCTGGCGACGACTTCGGCGCGCAGCTTGTCGAAGGACGCATCGTCCAGCATGGGCGAAAGCACGGTGTCGAGCACGGTGGCCTGCTCGGCCACCTTCTGCTGGATGTCCGCGGGAATCGGCGCGCTCAAGACGTAGACCTTGAGGCCGTCGTCGAGTTTGATGTTCCACTTCGTGAGGAGGTTTCCGAGCGGGGAAGTGTCCACGGCGCCGGAAACCTTGAAGCCTTGGTTTTCGGGGATGCGGAGGCGATTGAGCAGGGTCGGGCGGAGGAGTTGGCCTCCCGTCGGGCGCTGGAAAGTGGCGAGCTGGGCTTGGGCTTGGATCTCTTCGAAGCGCTTCACATCGGAGTCGAAACGCTTCAGGTTATCCGTGGCCTTCGGGTCATCCTTGGCGAATTTGGCGGCACCCTTGCCGAGGAGGTTTCCTCCGATGTCCGTGAACGAACCGACATAGGCGGCGAGGGCGAGGGCGACGAAGAAGGCCGACAGGCCAACGGTACGGTGCGTGCTGATCTTGGAGCGCAGGTCGGCTTCGTGGCCGCCGAGGACGATTTCAGCTTGGGCTTGGGAGATTTGGTCCACCGTGGCCGAGTCGGCCAAGCCGTACATCAGGAGCTTGCGGCGCACATCGACGTCGAGGCGGCTCGCATCGACTTCCGTTTCCGCTTCGCTCTTCTCCGCTTTCTTGGTCAGCTTGATGCTGCTGCCAAAAGTGAAGTGGTTGCCCAAGGGCTCCCACTCGGTCGACCCGGAGGGGGCGCATTGCGTGTCGGCATGAACGGTGCCGGCGTTGATGAGGTCTTGGATCTCGTACTCGCTGAGCGGACCGCGGACCTCGTTGTCGATAAATAGGGCAAAATGACGCATAAGGGCGTTGTGGCCAAGGGGTTTAGGGCCTTTGCTAGGGTAAGCTCTGAGGGGTCGGAGGCAAGCCGATAGGGGGATTGCTTACCCTTTGCAAATTACCCGAAGTTCCCTTTGCTCAAAGGGGTTAATGGCCAATCAAGGTGTCAATCAATCGCAGAAGCAGGTGCAGGGGCTCGTCCTGACGCCCCAGCTCCGTCAGTCCTTGCGTATTTTACAGGTCCCGGCCGCTGAGTTATTGCGTGAAATCGCCGATGAAATGGCGGCCAACCCGTTGCTCGAAGAGGTGGAACCCAGCTCCACCGAGCCGATGGAAGCGGCCCCGTCCGAGGAGCCTGAAGAGGACGGTCCCCGCGAACTCAGTTTGGGGGATGAGGACTATGATGCTTTGCGTCGGATGAAGGAGGATTGGGACGAGAGCTATTACGAGGAGATCCGTTCCCAGGGGTATACGCAGGATGACGAGGAACGTCGCCGGCACATGATGGAATCGGTCACGGGCGAGTCCTCGCTCTCCGAGCATCTCGCCGAGCAGGCGCGGACGGCCGCCGACGACCCGCAGGTCCAGGAAGCCCTCAAGCTCCTGATCGCTTCCTTGGATGACCGCGGCTTCCTGGATGAAGACCTTTCCTCGATCGCGTTGCGTTCGGGGCAGAGCTACGAAGCCGTCGTCACGGCCCATACCTTACTCCTCGGCTTTGATCCCGTCGGCATTGGGTCGCGCGACCTCCGTGAATGTTTTCTGGCCCAGCTCCGGCAGCGGGGCCGGGGCCTGTCCTTCGCGGCCCGTTTGGTGCAGGACGCCTGGGAACCGTTGATGGCCCGCCGCCTCGATGAGTGCGGTCGCATCTGCGAGCTCACGCCGGATGAAGTCCGCGAAGGCCTCACGGAGATGGCCAAACTCGAGACCGCGCCCGCGCGGCGCTTCATGCGCGACGACAACCGCGTCGTGACCCCCGATGCCACCGTGGAAAAGGACGAAGACGGCGCTTGGAAGGTCAGCATGGACGATCGGCATATCCCCAAGCTGAAGTTGGCTTCCGCCTATAAGGATATGTTGGCGGGACAGGCCTTGGGCGAGAAGGAGCGGACCTATATTTTGGAGCGGATGCGGCAGGGCAAGTTCCTCATCGGTGCGATCGAGGAGCGTCAGCGCACCGTGGAGCGCCTCGCGCACATCATCGTGGAACGCCAAGGCGACTTCTTCGAGCACGGCCCCGCGCAGTTGCGGCCGCTGACGATGACGGACGTCGCCAAGGAGATGGGCGTGCATGAGACCACCGTCGGCCGCGCCGCCGCGAACAAGTGGATGCTCACCCCGCATGGCCTGAAGGAATTTCGCTGGTTCTTCACCTCCGGCGTCGCCACCGAAGGCGGCGGTACGGTCGCCCAAGAAGGCGTGCAGGAGCTCATCGCCGACATCTTGGCGCGCGAGAATCCCGCGGCCCCGTTGGCGGATGAGGCCATCACGGCCGAACTCCGGAAGCGAGGCATCCAGATCGCCCGTCGCACCGTGGCGAAGTACCGTGAAGCCTTGGGGCAGCCCCCGGCGCACATGCGGCGGCGGCGGCTCTGATCAGCGGAGCCGTTCGAGCACCGAGCGCCAACCGAAATTGGCCATGTCGGGGAAAAGGATCTGAATCCCTGCCGTCAGCCCGTCGGCCAGTTTCACCGGCGCCGCGACGGCGGGTAGACCGGCGAGCGAAGCCGGCGCATTCAGCGCCAGGAGGCGCCGACGATGGTGGTCGTCGCAAGCGGCTTTCGGCACGGCCGGACCGTACGTCGCGGGGAGGATGACGTAATGGTGGCGAGTGAAAATCGCCTGGAACGCTTCGCTCACCCGGCGGCGAACCACTTCCGCCGCGCGCAGTTCTTCCGCGGTGCGGTTACGCCCGGCATCCAGGCGGGCCCAGACGGCGGGGTCGTAAGCCGCGCGGCGACGATCGAGCCAAGGCGCGTGGACGCGGGCGGCCGCGGCGCCACCGAGGATGGGATAAGCCGTGGCCGCTTCGGTGCAGGCGAGCCGCAGCAGTTCGGCCGCGGCGGGGTCTTCCTTGGCCCCGCACTTGAGCGCCAAAGCGCGCATCGGCGCAAGCACGGTGGGGTCGATGCCCAAGCCCAAGTCGCCGGCCCAGAGACCTGCTCCGGCCGGCGGGGCTTCGCCGAGGACGGCCGTGGAAACCTCGAGCAAGTCGTTGGCGGAACGCGCGAGCCAGCCTTGCGTGTCGTAGCCCGGCGACAAGGGGAAGCTATCGCCGACGGGCGCGATGTCGGGGGATAGGCGCAAGCCCCACACACCGCAATAGGCGGCGGGCACGCGGATGGAGCCGGCGGTATCGGTGGCGAGCGCGAAGGGCACGAGGCCGCGAGCGACGGCGAAGGCGGAGCCGGAACTGGAGCCTCCGGCGAGCCGGGTGGCGTCGCTCGGATGGGGACAATCGCCGAAGTGCGGGTTTTCGCCGGAGAGCCCGAAGGCGAACTCGTTGAGTTGCGTGCGGCCGCATTCCACTGCGCCGGCGTCATGTTGGAACGCGGCGGGCAGGGAGGAGTTGGTGCGGGGTAAGCCGATTTCTTCGGCCAGGAAAGTCGACCCGGCGTTGGTCGGGTGACCCATGCGGAAATACAGGTCCTTCGTCAGGAACGGGACGCCCCCCAGCGCCGCCTCCCGCTGTGCCCAGGCATTCTCGAAGCGCTGCGTCAGGCTGCGCGTATCGGGTAAACCGCACAGCACGGCCCGCTGTTCGCTGGGGCTGAGTTCGGCCAGTTTGAGCAGAAAAGCTTCGGCGGCCATCCGGGGGCCGCGGGTCAAATAGAACTCCCGCCAGTCTTCGACTGAGAGGGGAGCGAGGTTCACAGGTCGAGGGGGACGCCCGGTTCGGGGTCGTGGATGCGGGTGCCCGGCAGTTCCTTCGACAAGGTTTCCTTCATCCAGGCGCGGGCGGGCGGATCGCCGTGCGTGAGCACGAGATCCTTGGGCGCGAGCGACTTGGCGAAATCGACCAGCTCTTCGCGGTCGGCGTGGCCGGATAAGTGGAAGCGTTCGACCTCGGCGCGGAGGATCGACGTGTGGTCGAGCCCGGTGAACTTGAACTCACCGCCGGGCGCCATGCCGATCAATTCGCCCCCGGGTGTTTCCGGGTCGCAGTAGCCCACGAAGAACACGGCGTTTTCCTTGTGGTCGAGGACGTTGGCGGCGATGCGCCAGGCGGGCGTCTTCTCGACCAGCATGCCGCTCGAGAGCAGGTAGATGCCGCGTTCGGGGAGGTTCTTGCCGGGCTGGACGTAACGGCGGGAAAGCGGCAGCACGTTGAGGTCGCGCAGCACCTGTCGGTTGAACTTCACCTGCTTCGTCTTCTTGGTGGCGGCGTCGAGGTAATCGCAGAGATCCATGCCCAGGCCCGAAGCGATGATGGGCACGTCGGCGAGGTTGCCGGCGGCGGCCGCTTCATCGAGCAGCATCAGGATTTCCTGCATGCGGCCGAAGGCGAAAGCGGGGAGCAGCACCGTGCCACCGGCGTCGCAGACGCGGTTGATGGCCTTGATGAGGCGCTTCTCTTCCATCGCTCGCGTGTGGTTCGGGTGGGAGGCGGTCGCCCCGCGCGTGCACTCCATGACCAACGTATCGACCGGCTGGCGGGGGAAGTCGGCGCCACCGACCGTGCGTTGGGCTTGGAAATTGACGTCCCCGGTGAAGAAGTGGCGTTTGCGGCGATGCTCGATCATGCAGCCCACGGCGCCCGCGACGTGGCCCGCGAGGTGGAAGCTCAATTGGATCTCTTCGCCGCCGCGGCCGATCTTACGCGGGTTGGCGAGCGGGACGGCGGACAGCGCGTTTTCGACCCGTTCCACATCTTGGTCGACGTACAGCGGGAGGTCGACGTTCCCCGTCTCTTCCCGTTGGCGCTTCATCACCTGAATCGAATTGGAGAGCAGGCGGCGGGCGAAGAGCGTGGTCGCGGCCGAGGCGAAGACCCGGGCGCCAGGGTGGGCCCGGACCAGCAAGGGCAGGGAGCCGAGGTGATCGAGGTGGCAATGCGTGAGGATCACGCCGTCGACGGACCCCTCGATCTTGTTGATCTGGGGCAGGGCGTCTTTGCCCGCGTGTTTGGGGTGCATGCCGCAGTCGATCACCATGCGCAGGCCCCCGAATTCGAGGAGCATGCAGCTGGCGCCGATTTCGCGGCCAGAGTTAAGGTCGGTAATTCTCATTCAAGGGGGTCGGCGGGAGGAATCATCTCGAAGGCGGGGACGCGCACGAAAATGCGCCGTCCATCCTCGGTGGTACCGTGGAACGCGCCTTCGGCGGTCACGGGGTGGCCGGTGAGGTGATAGCTGTTATAGGAGAAGGATTCGCCCGACGGGATGCGAGGGGTCTGGCCGACGATGCCGTCGCCCTCGATGACCTCGACCGTGCCATCGGGGGAACGGATGATCCATTTGCGGCCGAGGAGCCGGACGGTGGACTGGGAAAGATTGGAAACGGTCAGAAAGTACACGAAGGCGTGGGGAGTCTCGGGCGGAAAATTGGCGTCACGATGGTGGACCACCTTATCGACGGTGACCCTGAGGCCTGGAAGTTCCTGTCCGGTGGCTTGCACTGGGTGGGAGACAAGAGGGGATAGGGTCCCTTAGGAAGCCATAAATCAGTCACTGACACAATATTGTGAACCTTCCCGCCTTGCGCCCCTCGGAGGCGGTCATTTGACTGCGGGTGATGTCGACCCCGACACAGATGAAGCAGAACCTAGGGCGTGTCCCAGGGAAGTGGTGGGGCATGGTCATCTACGTGGCTTTGTTGGTCCTCTCGGCCTTCTTCCCCTTTTTCAGTTCCATCGAGCGGATGGCAAAGGCCCCGCCCGTCATGGTGCCCTCCTTTGATTACCAAGGCGACCAGGTGGTCCCGCGGGAGGCAAAGATTCCGGTGCATGCCAAGCTGCACGGCTTTGATGACCAACAGTCGCCGGGCGGTAAGCCTGTCTTGGTCTATCTGCATCGCGCCCCTTGGGATCGGCGCGGTTCGCGTTTTTGCGAGGAGCTGGCCAAGACCGGCAAGGTGGCGGTCATCGAACCGTTCCTGCCTGGGTTTGGTCCGACCCCCGGCAACGTCCCCAGCCACTCCATGGAAGCCAATGCGGAAGTGGTGGCGGCCTTGGTTGCGCATTACGGGGTGAACGAATACCACGTCCTCGGCCAAGGCTTGGGTGGCGTGGCTGCCTTGGAACTCGCCTCGGCGCATCCAGAACGCGTGCGCTCGCTCACGATGCTTTCCGCACCCGGCGCGCAGGAGTTCGAGCTCTTGGGCAATCCGCTCGTCAACAAGATCGTCTATGGCTTTCAGGGCGCGTTCTTCTGGGGTGTCTCGCGCCTGACGCCCAACTTCGGCGCGGCGGATCTGTTGCCTTGGGACCGCGATTACGCCAAGACCATCTTCGAAACCGATCTCGCCGAGTCCAAGTCCATCCTCTTCGGTTGGCGCAAGCCCCTCTTGATCGTCCATGGTGAGGACGATTGGCTGACCCCGGTGCAGGCGGCGACTTATAGCGCGCAGTTGGCGCCGCAGGCGAAGCTCGTCGTCATGCCGGGCGGCCGGGACATCGTCTTTAAGGAGCAGGCCAAGGTTGTGTCGGAGATCGTCGGTTTCGTCGCCACGTCGCCGGTGGATGCGGTGGCCGCCACGCGCGAGTATCCGCCCCTGCCTTCGGCGGTGGGCGCCCATTTCTGGATTCTCCTCGTCATCATCATCATCTGCACCTTCGTGGCCGAGGATCCCACGTGTTTGGCGACGGGTCTCATGGTGTCCGTGGGCATCATCGATTTCTGGTCGGGGGCGGCGGCTTGTACCGTCGGCATCTTCATCGGTGACCTCGTCCTTTATTCAATAGGGCGGTTCTATGGGCGCCAGGCGATCGCCAAGGCCCCGTTCAAGTGGTTCATCAAGGAAAGCAAGGTCAACCAATGGGCCGGCTGGTTTTCCACGCCGCAGGGCTTGCTGGTGGTCGTCAGTTCGCGCTTCGTGCCGGCCAGCCGCGTGCCGACCTTTGTGACGGCGGGGATCATGAAGCTGAACTTCGCGCGGTTGGGCGGGTTGTTGCTGGTCGCGGCGTTGATCTGGACCCCGCCGCTCATGTGGTTGGGCTACAAGTTCGGTTCGCATGGCATGGAACTACTGGCGCGTTTCAAGAGTCAGGCGCTGTGGATCATCATTGGTTTCGTCTTCGCCCTGCACTTCGTCACGCACTGGATCGTGCCGGCCCTCACGTGGCGGGGCCGTCGCCAGATCGTGATGAAAGTCCGTAACCTGCTGCAGGCTTCCTTGTGGCCCTCGTGGTTGCTCTATTTCCCGATTCGGGTCGGCATCTTGGTGCTGTGCCTGCGGCACCGGCGCTTGACCGCGTTTGCTTCGGCGAACCCGTCGTTCGGTCGCATCGGTGGCTTCACGGGGGATGCCAAGTCGCTCCTCCTGCGCCCCTTCCAGCGGGATTCCCGTTGTTGTCCCTTGCTCGCCCTTTCGATGGAAGACTCCGTGGAAGAGCGGCTCAAGGAAGCCCGGGCGTTTGCCGCCTGCCATGGTTATCCCTTGGTCTTCAAACCCGAAGTCGGCGAGGATGGCGCGGGCATGCGTTTCCTCCGGGATGAAGCGCAGCTGGAGCGCCGGGTCGTGGGCGCGAAGGAAGACTTCATGCTGCAGAAGAAGATCGACGGACTGGAGTTCGAGGTCGTTTGGCATCGCAATCCCGGCAAGGACGATGGGCGGGTCTTGGTCGTCGTGCAGAAGGTGGACGTCGTCGTCATGGGTGATGGCGAGGAAACCCTAGAAGAACTCATCTGGCTCGACGAAGTCGCGGTCTCGCGCGGTGAGCTCTATTTGGAATGCCACGATCGCGACCTCAATCGCGTCGTGCCGGCCGGCGAGAAGGTCGTCCTGAACCTCTCCGGCAGTTATGGCCATGGCGCGCGTTGCGTCCATCGCCATGATCTCAATACCGATGCGTTGAGTGCGGCCATGACGACGTTCGCCAAGCGTTTCCCCGGTCTGCATTTTGGGCGCTTCGATCTCCGGGCCGTGAGCGAGGAAGAATTGAAGGCCGGACGTTTCGTCGTCACCGAAGTCGGCGGCTGTTGCCATGTTTCGAGTTTGGTGCGCGATGAGTCGCTGCGTTTCAGCCGTGCGTATGGTGCCGTCTGGACTCAGCTCAAGGTCTGCATCGAGGCTGGTGCTTATAACCTCGCGCAGAAGGTCCGCCCCGTGCCGCTCGACGAATGCTTGGCGCGCTGGAGTCAGGCCCGTGGACGCGATGACCAGTTTGTGGTGAGCGAGCGGTAGCCACTCCCGCTCACTCTTGGGCTGATACACCTACTTAGTGGTAGGGTTGATAACCCGTTTCCGTGGTTAAGGGTTCACACGCTTCCGCGTGGATGCGTTGGTGCTGACACAAAGCCCAACCTCTATGCGCACCACCCCATCCCTCGTCCGTACGTCCTTTCTCCTCGCTGCCGCCTTGGCCCTCACGCCCGCGATCGGCGCCACCGTCACGTGGGATACCTCAACGACAGCCGGCTTCCAGTCGGGTAATGGCACGTGGGGTACGGACAGCTTCTGGAGCAGCAACGGCACGACGCTGTCTCCCTGGGTCTCGGGAGACACGGCCAGCTTCCTCGGGCAGACCACGGCGGTGAACGACACCATCACCATCGGTTCGAATCAGACGATTGGTGGTTTGGCCTTCGGGTCGGCCACGACGAGCGGTAACTGGACTTTGAGCGGTAGCGGCACGCTCTCCCTGGCTGGTAACGCGACCTTTGCGGTCGCCTCGGGTTCGACCGCGGTGATTTCCGTACCGTTGACGCTTTCGACCAATGTGCTGACCAAGACTGGAGCGGGCACCTTACGTCTGAACACGCCCACCTTAGCCACCCCCAATATCCTCGTCAGTGCCGGCGTGTTGGAGTTGCAGAGGGTGAGTACGGCGTTCTCTGGCGGCACCATTCGAGTCAGCAGCGGCGCGGAACTGGCCCTACGTTCGACGGATACTTGGGGCCAGTCGAGCACCACCACGGCGGCGACGTTGATTTTGGAGGGTGGCACTTTGTCTTCGAATGGATCCTTTAACACCCTCAATAACCTCACGCTCAATGGCGGCACCATTAATGCTAATGGAGGGTTCAACGCATCCTTCGGGTCATTCCAGCTCGGCGGTACGGTGACGGTCAACCGCAACGCTTCGATCGTGCAGAGTGGGACCAATGGAAACATCAACCTCGCCAGTACGGTGATTAATGTGAACGCCGGCGCGACCCTGACGTCGAATGCTGTCCTGCAGGGTACGAGCACGCTGACGAAGGGTGGGGTGGGTGAGTTGGTGCTTACCGGTGCCAGCACCTACTCGGGCGGGACGACCTTGAATGCGGGCGGACTGCACATCGGCAACAATGCCGCGCTGGGCACGGGTACCGTGACCTTTTCTGGCGTCAATGGCTGGTTGAGCAGTGATGGTACGACGGCGCGAACCCTCGCCAACGCCTTGGCGTTCACGAACGACGCCATTTTGGGTAATGGCACGAAGAATGGCCTGCTCACGTTCACGGGGGCGACGACCATCAGCAATGCGCGGACTATCACGGCCTTGTCGGACGTCGTCTTCTCTGGCGCCGTCGGCGGGACCGGCAGCCTCCAGAAGATCGGCTTGGGTAACCTTACCCTCTCCGGCACGAACACCCTTTCGGGGAATCTCCAGGTGCAGAGCGGTAAGCTGACCTTGGACTATGGCACGAACAATACCGCGAAGTTTGCAGGCGTCCTTAATTTGCAGGGCGGCACCTTGGACCTCGTTGGAGGATCTTTCGCCCAGGTGGCGACTTCGACTAGCCTAAATGGTGGCGTGACCCTCACCCGCTCGTCCGGTACATCAACGATTTCTTTGGGAGCCATCGCCCGCAGCACGGGTGGCCTGCTTAACCTGCAGTCTGCGGGCCTGGCGACGACGAGCACGGCCAACACCAACGGGCTGCTGGCTGGCGTCCTGCTGAATGGAGCGTTGGCCGCCAACGACGGCAGCGGCAACGTCATCGCCTATTCTGCCTACACGGACATCGCAAGACAAGGGGGCGTCATTGCCACCGCCGCGGCGAATAATGTCAGGGTTTCCGATACGGGTAACACGACGGGAACCGTCACGGTTGGCACGGGTGTGACGACCATCAATAGCTTGGTTAACGCCGCTGCTAGCGCCAGCACTGTCACGATCGGCACGGGCAATACGCTACGCTTGGGGGCCGTGGGTACGGTCATCGCCGGCTCGGGCCTCAATTTCACGGGCGGCACCTTGACGGCTGGTGGGGTCGACAACACCGCGGGTGAACTGCAGTTCGTCGTGGGTTCCGGCACGAGCACGATCAGTTCGGTCATCGCCAATAACGGCACCGGAGTCGTCAGCCTTACCAAGTCCGGCGACGGCATCCTCGTCTTGACGGGCACCAGCACGAATACGGGTGGGACCTTCGTTCAGGCGGGCACGTTGGAAGTCACTGGACGTACGGCAACTTCCTACCGCATCGAAAGCGGCGCCACGCTCAAACTGGGGGCAAACTATAGCGGTGGTTCATATAGCCCTGGCGTGACTCTCTTGGGCTCGGGGGTTGGTGCCACGACCGGCTTGCAGCTGAAGTCTGGCATTTCCTATAACATTAACGGCCTAACTTTGGATAACGCTGCCACCACGATCCGTAACTACGGGGGGAGCACGGCGGCTACCCTGTACGGTTTTGATACAAACGGAAACCAAATGACAGTGAACGCCGCCGCCTCAGGTTCGGTCGTCGATGCTCTCGTTAACATCAATATGGGTAGCTATGGTTACGCTATCAATGTGAACGCCGGTGCCGCGACGGCGACGGGCGACATTACGATTAATTCATTACTCGTCGGTAGTGGTGGTGGCTTGGGCTTCATCAAGCGGGGCGCGGGGTCCGTGAAGCTGACCGGCAACAGTACTGGTCAGTTGACCAGCCGTTTGAATATAGAGGGTGGACGGGTGATCTTGGCCGGTGGAGATAACCGTTTGGGGGCGATTGATTTTCGTTTCTCCAATGACGGCAAGTTGGTCCTCGGGGATGCGGGGGCCACCTCGGCGCAGACCATCGGCACGATTTCGTCCTCTTCTGCGGCCAGCAGTATCGTCGGAGGCAATGCTTCCAACTCGGTGCTAACGTTTGGCCTGGCGGCCGATGGTAGTTTTGCAGGCAAACTCGGCGGCGATCTTCTTAACGAAAATAGCCTCAGCATCGTCAAGTCAGGCGCCGGAATCCTGACCCTGTCTTCGGCCAACACCTTCACTGGTGGGACGACCTTGTCGGCGGGTGGCCTTACCTTGGATAATGCTCAGGCGTTGGGCGCGGGTACCGTCACTTTGACGGGCGGCACCTTGAACGTCGGTTCATTTGCCTTGGCCAATACGGTTGTGCAGAGTGGCGGCATCATCACGGGAACTGGGTCGATCGCTGGTCTGACCGCTTCTGTAGGCTCGGTGGCGACCAAGCTGGTCGGCTCGGGTGACATCACGAAGAGCGGTGCCGGCTTACTGGAGTTCCAAGGCGCAAACGGAGCCAGTGAGGCATATACGGGCAATATCTCGCTCTCGGCTGGCACCATCAAGTTCACGG
>Ga0222712_10000651_pt1 | contig 44551 bp, 44 predicted proteins | sample C33_657DmetaG_FD_165043 | JGI IMG/M metagenome (GOLD analysis project Ga0222712, IMG submission 165043) | Estuarine water microbial communities from San Francisco Bay, California, United States - C33_657D | ecosystem: Environmental > Aquatic > Marine > Unclassified | place: USA: California... | reverse complement strand
AAGGCGATCCGTTCATCCGAAATCCATACAGAAAGGGGGAACCCGGTAAACCAAAATCGATTTTCCTTTTCGGGAGCCAGGCTCGGGGAGCGTATGTAGCCCCTAACTTATATATTTGTCACAACATTATTTTCCCTCCTCTCAAAAAATTTTTTATAATATTTTTTTTTATACCTTATGGGGTATAATGTTTTGTATTTTAATATGAAACATACCTTATTGGGTACACTTATTATAATAAGTGCACATCATTAAATTATAATTTTTAAACGGATAGTGCGACAATAGGTAGTTATATTATTAAGTAGTAGGCTAACGTCACACTGTAAATATGGAGTGATATACGTAATTGTATAAACTATGATTAAATGATTAACTATGGCTTTTAAATTGAGATCGCAATCACCTTTAACGCAAACAAAATACGTGTATACTCCGGAGGGGTTAGGCGATGATTCTCCGTTGATGAAACAGAAGTTATCACCTAAAGCTGCAAAAGCAAAAGCGAAAAGAGATTTAGCCTATGCTAAGACTGATGATAGAAGAATGAAAAAAGCGCACTCACAAAGAATGCACAGAAAAGATCCTAATGGTAACGGAAAAGATTGGGATCATGAGGATGGTAGATGGGAGAGTGTTAAGCAGAACAGAGGGAATGAAGGTGAAGGCACAAAGAAAGAAAGTGGTAAACATTATAAAATAAAATAGTATGAAGATGAAAGGTATCGGCCCTCAGGGATTGGGCGTTAAAGGGCATAACGGATTCTGGGTTGGTGATGCTGAATCATGTGGATGCAGCCCATTACATAAAACTGCAGCGTGGACTCGTAAAGAAGGTAAAGATCCTAAAGGAGGATTGAATGCAAAAGGAGTAGCGAGCTACAGAAGAGAAAACCCAGGAAGCAAGTTACAGACGGCGGTTACTACTAAGCCTTCTAAATTGAAAGCAGGTAGTAAAGATGCGAAAAGACGTAAATCGTTTTGCGCTAGAATGTCTGGTATGCCAGGACCTATGAAAAAGCCGAACGGAGAACCAACTAGAAAAAAATTAGCTTTAGATAAATGGAATTGTTAAAAAGAAAAGACGGATCTAAATCTCCTAGAGGATTGTGGGATAATATTAGAGAGAATAAAGGTAGTGGTAAAAAACCGACTAAAGCTATGCTTGCAGAAGCAAAAAAAATAAAAGCTAAGGCAAAAAAATAAAGATATAATATGGCAATAATATATAGTTACCCGGATAATTTCGACTTGCTGCCTTCGGACATGCTTGTTGGAACATCCACAAAGATGTACATGGGTAAACCAAAGCAGGAGACTAAAAACTTCACTCTGGATGCATTGTCATACTTTGTAAATTATTCAACATACAATACATTAAATACTGTTTTAACAAACGGTAATACATCATTGTTAAGCGCTAACGTTGGCGATTTAGGGGTATGGGATGCTTCTAATATCACATACGGTAAAATTAAGATACTTGCTTCTGAATTTCAGTTTTATAGTGGCAGTTACCCTTTAAATCCAATGGTAGCCTTTGACTTCAATTCTATTGTATTTAGCAATATGAATTTTACAAGTACAATATCAACAGGCTCCCCGTCAGCGAATAGAACATATACATTACCAAACGCCTCAGGCACAATAGCACTTACGGGTGATATACCGGATCCGATAACATTAACGACCATTGGCACATCAGGGGCTGCTACATTAATAGGAGATGTATTAAATATACCAAACTATTCAGCAGCAGCAGTTACGCCTACGCTACAGGAAGTTACCGATCAAGGAAATGTAACTACAGAATCAATATTCATAAATGAATTAAATCTGTATGAAGGAGCTAATGATATATATAGAAACTTAAAAGCAAGTGAGGAGGGATTTTTATTTAATAATCCAACAACGCCTTTTGAATTTAATATAACAAGTTTAACTAACACAGGTATAACTACTTATTTTATGCCAAATGCGTCGGGTACGTTAGCTTTAACATCCGATATACCATCATTAGCGGGATATGTTCAAGCAACAAGAACATTGACAATTAATGGTACGACCTATGATCTTAGTGCAAATAGAGCATGGAGCGTTGGTGATTTATTGTCATCCGGCAGTTACGCAAATCCTTCTTGGATTACGTCATTAGCTTATAGTAAATTAACAGGCGCGCCGACAATACCTACAGTAGGAACTTGGGGAGCGTTAAATTATCCAACTTGGACAAGTGGTACGCCATTTGTTAAAATGACTGCGGCAGGAACATTTGCATTAGACACAAATACATATTTAACCTCAGCGGTAACATCTGTTAGTGCATCAGGTTTATTAACATCAACAGGCGGTAATACGCCAACTATATCAACTCAGATACATACTAATGTATTAGTTGGTAGAACAACAGCTGGCACTGGAACAATGGAAGAGATCACTGTTGGATCAGGACTTACGCTATCAGCTGGTACTTTGTCTGCAACCGCAACAGGGGGAGGGTTGCCACATGGTATTGCAGCCGGCACAGATACCTACACAGTTACAATAGCCGGAGCAACAGCTTATACGGATGGTGATGCTTATTTAATAAACTTTACAAACGGAAACACAACTTCTTGTACTTTAAATATAAATGGACAAGGAGCAATACCTCTTTATAGAAATAACGACGGTGCTTTAATTGGTGGAGACATAATTTCTGGAGGAGAAATCCTATGCGTTTATAATTCGGCAAACAACGTATTCCAATGTATTGGAACCGCTCCGAATACTTTATTAGCATATGTAACAAATGCAGAAACCACTACTATAACAAAAGGACAAGCGGTTTATGTTTCAGGTGGAGTTGGTGACAGAATAAAGGTTAAATTAGCATACAATACAAGTGATGTTACTTCAGCGCAAACCATAGGGATAGTTCAATCTACATCTATAGCTGCAAATCAAAAAGGGCTTATTATAGTTCAAGGACAATTAGACGGATTAAGTTTATTTCCTACTGCTTCATGGGCAGATGGTAATTTTATATATTTAGGGGCGACGCCGGGTCAACTTACAAATGTTAAGCCTGTAGCTCCAAACCATTTAGTATATCTTGGATATGTTACAACAGCGAGTAATGGCTCTGCTGGTAGAATGTATGTTAAAGTGCAGAATGGTTACGAGATGGATGAATTGCACGATGTGTACATTAATCCAACTACTTTAGCAAATGGGGACTTACTGCAATATAACTCCGCAACAGATTTATGGTTAAACAAAAGTTTAAGCGCAGCTGGGATACAACCAACATTACCAACATTCTCAAGCGGCTCTGTAATATTCTCAAATGGAACAACACTGGACGAGGACAATACTAACCTGTTTTGGAATAATTCTACTAAAAAATTAGGTATTGGAACGCCCACTCCATCAGCTACATTTACAATACAAGATTCAGCAGGTTCGCAAATATTATTGAAAAGCACAATAGGAATTGAGGGTATAAGTAGTTTTGGCGGAGGCACTTTAGCTTCTTATGATATTACAGCAGGAGGAGGAACGTATCAGTATGGGCCATTAACTATAAGACCTTCTATTTTTTCTATAAAATGTTTTTCTCAAGAAGTGCTTTTTGGAAATGTATCTACAGGTTATATACCAAAACAAGCATCTATTGGAGTTTCTAATTCAAAAATATATGATGATGGGACAAAAATAGGTATTGGGACAACTGTACCTGCTACTGAGTTAGATGTTAACGGAGTTATTACAGCAACAGGAGGTAATTCAACTTCTTGGAATGCTAAGCAAGATGCAATAACTTTAACAACAACAGGAACAAGTGGAGCAGCAACATTAGTTGGAACAACCTTGAATATTCCTCAATATGCCGGTGGATCTGCAACTCCTATAAATGTACAATTATTTACATCAAGTGGAGTATGGACAAAACCTGCTGGAGCTACTATAGTTGAAGTATACTTAGTGTCAGGAGCTGGAGGCGGAGGCTCCGGGAGAAGAGGAGCAACTTTAACTGCGCGATACGGAGGAGGAGGAGGAGCGTCTGGAGCAATAACAATTTCTAAAATGCAGGCTTCTAGTTTAGGATCAACTGAAAATATTTGGATTGGAGTTGGAGGAAATGGGGCTGCTGGAATAACAATAAACGACACAAATGGTGGCGCTGGCGTTAGTGGATTACCTTCGTTTTTTGGAGGCACAGGCACAGGTGTTACATCAAAAATAAGTACCGGTCCGCAGAACGGACCTGGAGCTGCGGGGGGGACGGCCATTTCAAATGGAAGTAACAGTGGTTCTAGTTCTTGGTTTTTTAACATTTTGTCAAGTTATTCAAGAGCTACAAATAACTCGAATGGGTTTGGATCATCGAATAACCAAGGCGCATTAGCTCCTTTAATGAACGGTGGTTTTGGTGGAGGATTAGACGCTACAAACGTTGTAAATTTAGGCCAAACTAATAGAATTGTAGGCGCTAATACTGGTCAAATTATTTCTATTGCTAATGGTGGAACTATCAATGGAGGAAACGGAGACGCTGGTAGTCTTATTACAAATAACGCTTCCAATTTATTTTTTGCACAAGCAGGAGCTGGAGGAGGTTCAGGTAATGCGGCAGGTACTATTCCCGGAGGAACCGGCGGCGCTGGTGGTCCAGGAGCTGGCGGAGGCGGTGGAGGCGCTTCTACAAATGGAGCAAACTCAGGAGCCGGCGGAAGAGGGGGAGACGGATTCTGTATGGTAATAACATATTTTTAATATAATAACATGAATAAAAAATACGCGATTATTGAAGAGGGAATTGTTATAAATATTGTAGCAGCGACCGGAGACCCTTCGTTTATGACTGATTTACTATGTATTGAAGTAGATGAAACAATAAAATTAGGATATATTTACGATGGCGAAAAGTTTATAGAAAATACTATAGAACTGGAGCACACCATTGAGGAAAACACAATAATATAAAAAACAACTAATAAATAAAAATAAAAAATGGCAATAATATACAGTTATCCAAAAGCGACAATAGCGTCAAATGACTTTTTGCTTGGTACAAAAAGAAACGAATCAGGTAATCCAACAAAGTCATTCCTTGTGTCTGATTTTATTACGCTATTAGCGGACGCAGGTGTGACAGGCCCTCAAGGTCCAACAGGGCCAACAGGAGCAACGGGTCCGCAAGGAGAGCAAGGTGTTCCAGGACCAATAGGGCCAGCTGGATTAAATTGGCAAGGATCTTGGGCGTCAGGAACTTCTTATGTAGCCGATGATGCCGTAGGATATGGCGGAGCTTCTTACTTCTGTATATTAGCAACATCCGGAACAACTAATCCCGCTTCTGATACTGCTCACTGGGCCTTACTAGCTTCTCAAGGAGCAACGGGACCGCAAGGACCAACTGGAGCAACTGGAACAGCGGGAGCAACTGGACCACAAGGAGCTACAGGGGCAACTGGTGCTACAGGGCCTCAAGGGCCAATGGGACCGCAGGGGCCAGCTGGAACATTAATACCTTGGTTAGAATATAACCAAACGGATCTAACTGTATGGAATAACGGTAAAGGGAATATAGGTAATAATACGTCATTTGGAGTAAGTGCTCTTAGATCTAATACGTCTGGGTCTAATAATACCGCCTATGGAGGGGCAGCGTTATACGGGAATACAGAAGGAATTCAAAATACCGCTATAGGAGCAACGGCTTTGCAATCAAATCAATTAGGTTCAAGCAATACAGCATTAGGGCCAGGAACGTTATATACAAATTCAAGTGGATCTAATAATGTAGCAATTGGAGTTAATGTGTTATCAGCTGGGACAGCGGTAAGTGATAATATAGGGGTTGGAAATGGAGCATTATTTAATACAACCAGTATATCTAATGTGGCTATTGGATCTTCATCCCTAACAACAATTACCAATGGGCAGGGGAATACAGCAATTGGATATTGGAGCGGAAGATTTGCTGGTGGGGCGTCAACTAAAAATGTGTATATAGGATATAGCGCAGGTCCTACTACAACTACCACAGAGTCAAATAAGTTATACATAGCTAATTCGCCGGGCAACCCATTAATTGGAGGAGATTTTCAAACAGGATTAGTAAATATAACTAGCGTATTAAAACTTACTCCATTAGCATCATTTCCATTTACAGGTGGATTAGAGCAAGAAGGTATGATAGCTGTAGTTGGAACAACAACTAAACATATATATTGCTATTTAAATGGCGGATGGCAGCAATTAGACTAATGAGCAATAAAGAATTTATAGACAAGTATTTTGGTAAAGCAATAAGTAAGACCTTTTTTGTTTTTTTAATTGCTACTGCTTCGTTATATTTTGATAAAATAAACGGAACACAATGGATAACTATTGCTACGGTATATATAGGTAGTACAAAGATAACAGAAACTATGCTGAAACTTAAAGAGAAAATTTAACATGGAACACCACAACTATCCTTTTTTATCTATATTTTTTGGAGCAGGTCTATCCGTAAGCGGATATTTAGCAGAACACGCAACTACAATAAACACAATGGAGGAACTACTTAAAGTGATCATATTTGGTATAATAGGGGGTGCCTTTGGGTATTTAGGGCGTTACCTAGCTATGCGTGTGCATCACAAATTTAAAAAATAAATATGACTACATCTAATATAATTAAAAAGTACGGAATGCCTAACGAGACTGGAGAAGGTTATTTAACTAGAATAACCTTACCATATCCTATGCGAATTGCTTGGGATCCTGCTCATACGGTTTCTACAATGGTATGTCATAGATTAGTTGCTGACAAATTTGTAGCAGTATTTAATGATCTATTGTCACACTATGGCATGGCTAAATTAAAAGAATTGGGCATTGATCTATTTGGCGGTTGTTTTAATTTTAGAAAAATGAGAGGCGGAACTGAATGGTCAACTCATTCTTGGGGAATAGCTATAGACTTAGATCCATCAAGGAACAAATTAAGAGAAACATCGAAGACTGCAAGATTTGCAAGGCCTGAATACAAACCAATGATTGATATATTTTATAAACATGGGTTTATATCGTTAGGACGAGAAAAAAATTACGATTGGATGCACTTTCAAATAAAAGAATAATGAAGAAACTTATAATATTATTATTAGTAATATTTACATCTTGCGGAGCTCGTAAAGTTGATATAAGTAAAACAGAAGTAAAAAAGGATAGTATAGTTGAAACTAAAGCTATAGTTGAAAAAGTAGAAATAAAACAAAAGACTGATTCAACAAATATAATTACAGAAGTTAATACCGATGAGATTTGTATTGAACCTTTGAATTCTACAAAAGAAATGGTTGTAGATGGGAAGATATACAAAAACGTAGTTTTAAAGATAAAAAAAAATAAGGTTAATACTACATATAGAAATAACAAAACAGAGTCTAATATTAAGCATACGGACTCCGTAGGCGCGTCTAGGACATCTGTAAAAGAAAACACTGTAACTAAAGCAAAAAAAATAGATAAAAAAACAAACTATTGGTGGTTGCTTTGGTTATTATTATTAATTTTAATATTATATTTATTATGGCGAAACAAACGGCGGATACTAAGCTTGCTGTAAAAAACATTTCAAGACCTGGCGTGCATGCAAAAACAAAAACATCAACTTCAAAATTGTCTAAGCTTTACAAAAAAGCATATAGAGGGCAAGGTAGGTAAAAACACCTAAAAATAAGTAATATATACAATATATAATCAAATATAATCAAATTAAATTATGTCAGACGCAATCGTTAAAAACCTAAGCTTTGGTAAAGAAGCTAGTGAAAAAGTATTTGCAGGAATAGAAAAATTAACACGAGCTGTTAGTTCTACTCTTGGAGCAAGTGGTAAATGTGTTTTATTAGAGGACTCTAGTGGAAAACCAGTAATTACAAAAGACGGTGTATCAGTTGCTGATTCAATTATTTTGTTGGATCCTATTGAAAATATGGGTGCTACATTATTAAAAGAAGCTGCTAGAAAAACCGTTAGAGAAGCTGGCGACGGAACTACTACTGCTACTGTATTGGCTCATTCTATATTAAGTGAGGCATACAAATCAAAAGACCCGCATTCTAGAAAAGTAAAAGAAGGTATCGAGATCATGTGTAACAAGGTCGTTGAATACCTTGAGGAAAACAAAATAGAAGTGGAAGGCGACATGATTGACCAAGTTGCAACTATATCTACAAACAATGATCCTGTACTAGGTAAATTAGTGGGAGATGCTTTTAGATCAGTCGGGAATACCGGTGTTGTTATGATGGAAACGTCAGCAGATGCGGAATCTAACTTACAAATTGTTGAAGGGGTACAATGTAATATGGGCTTAACAAATTCTCATTTTATAACAAACCATAAAAACAAAACAGCAGAACTTGATAACCCTTTAGTACTATTAGTAGAAACACCAATAGAAAACATTAGGCAAGTTCAATCAGTGCTAGAATATATTATAAAAAACAATAAATCATTATTAATTGTTGCGGATATGGAACAAATTCCATTAGCAACATTAGCGATGAACAAGTCAAAAGGTAATTTAAAAATAAATGTTATTAATGCACCTACTTTTGGTATTAATAGAAAAGAAATTTTTGATGATTTGGCTTTATTAACTGGAGCAACTTTAATAAACGAAGATCTAGGTGATGACTTAGATTTAATCCAACCTGAAATGTTGGGTACTTGTGTAAAAAGTATAACTAACCACGAAGAAACGGTAATACACGTAGGTGAGCCATCTGAAGAGGTTATGGGAATTGTAGATAATATTAAAAAATCATTATTAGAAAACAATCCGGCCGGAACAGTTATTAAATTAGAAAAAAGATTAGCAAGACTAACAGCTAAAATAGCAATAGTAAAAGTTGGTGCTAATTCAGAAATAGAATTAAAAGAAAAAGCAGACAGAATAGAAGATGCAATTTGTGCGACGAAAGCTGCTATTAAAGAAGGTATTGTTTCTGGAGGGGGTATTGCATTATTAAACGCTTCTCACAATATAGAAGCTTTTGGGGAGGAACAAGTGATATTACTAGACGCTATTAGAGCACCGTTTAAATTAATTTTAGACAACGCCGGTATAGAGCACGCCCCTTTAGAATCCATATCTAAAAAAGGTTACGGATTAAATGTAATAACTGGTGAAACCGTAAATATGGTTGAAGCTGGTATTATTGATCCATTATTAGTTACAAAAAGCGCATTAAGAAATGCAGTATCTGTAGCGACCACTATATTATCAACTGATTGTGTAATTAATAACTTAAGAGCATAATGAGAGCGATTGGAAAATGTTTGATAATAGAAAAAATAAAAGAAGGCACCACAAAAACTAAAGGCGGGTTAATGCTCGCTGAGAGCCAAAGAGAAGACATTAGATATATTAGAGCTAAGGTTCTTAAAATCGGCGATGAGGTTGTTGGTGTTAAAGAAAATGATGAAATATTCTATGACAGACACGCTGGTCATAAAATAGAAGTAGATAAAGAAACTTATCAGGTAATTAGACTAGGAGACGTAGTTGTTGTATTATAATGAGATTAGAGCCTAAAGACATAAAAGAAATTGGGTTATTAAAACATTACAGGATAATAAGACGTTGGGCCTGTAGAAATAACAATTTAACAGATGCAGACTTAGAGTTATTGATCTACTTTGATTGCATGGATTTTTTTACAAAACAGGATTATAAAATAGGTACATACGCGTATAGTTGGGACAATAAACGCTGGAACAATTTATTAAAAGAAGGGTGGATAGTAGTGTGGAGGAATAGAAACCATACAACCCAAAGATACAATATATATAAAGTTTCATTTAAGTGTAAACAACTAATAAGTAAAATGTACCGTATAATGCTGGGTAAAGATGATTTGCCAACTAGTGAGCACCGTAACGTTATTATGAAAGGTAAAACCTATATGGATAATGTTATGATCACAGCGATAGAGCATGTAAATAACGATAAAACAAGAAATAACTATGATGAACTATAATTCAATTCCAACAAATTCGGAGGTTCCTGGAATGGCTGGTCAAATTACGCCAATCCCACAGCCTTCAATTATGCCTGGACAACAAACACCGATTAGCCCAAAAGCATTATCAAATCAAGGAACAATAAACGCTATGTTTGGGCAAGCTGTACCCGGAACTTATACTAGAAATGTGATGGGTAGTCCTTTAATGCAATCTGCTGCGGATGGCAGAATGACAAGTCAAGGATATATGCCGGGCGTTAATCCGACAGATATGTCTAATCAACCAACTCTTAATGCATTACAAGCAAGTACAGGAATGCCTGTACCGCCTCCAGCTGGCGTGCAGCAACCGATTACACCATTTTATGATCTTTCAAACCAATAATTATGAATATAAACGCAAAATTACACCCAGTAACTTCTTTTGATAAAGAGGCTAAAATGTCAGGAGTTGGAGCAAATGCTCTTTGGGACGGTCCATTTGACACAACAGGTTATCCGAAGGGTAAAGGTTCGAGCTCTGGAAAGAATGGAATCAAGTTAAGATTTGATCAACCAACATACACTCCTGGTCCTATTACACAAAAAGCTAAAGGTAGATTTTAGTATTATGTCATTAAAATTAATTAAAAACAACACTAGTTCTCCTTTCCATTTACAAAGGAGTATCGTTCCTCAAGGTGACGAAGACGGAGCCTATGCTAGAGGCGGGTTTAATCCTGACGCTTTATATAACCTTGACGCGGCAAATGCAGCCGTTAAGAGTATAGGCACAACTGTAGGCGCGGCTTTATCTTCAAGAAGCAAGAAAGAAGATGCAAAAGTTGAGAAGAATACTGATAAAGGCTTAGAAGACTTTAAAAAAATAACAAGTGCAGCTGATAAAAAAGATAAAGAACAAAAAAGCAAAGATCAAGAAACTCGCTTACAAAATATAGCTGATGACTTTGATGCTATGGAAACCTCTGATGCTTTTAATCAGTCATATAAAAAATACTCTAGAAGAGGAATATAAATAACAAAAACAAAAACAATAAACAACTAAAACTAAAACTAAACACGATGGTAAAATTTATCTCAATCCCTAATTCATTAAGCACTTCAGCTCCATTTCTTTTTAATGTAGCAAATATTTTAGGAGTGGTTTACTTAAACGCTTCAACTTTTGCAATCTACGCAGGGGGAAAAACTTATACTTTTACGGTAGGGGGCGCTCCTACGGCTGCTCTTGTAGCCCAATTAGTAAACAACGTTAACAAGGCTATTTTAAATCCTGCAGGGCCTACAGTAATTACTGTTGAAATTCCAGCGGGAGTATCAGTAGCAGCGCCGGTAGCATCCTAATTATTAATTTAGATTCCCTATAGATTTACATTTATAGGGAATTTAATAATACCATAAATATGGCAACTAAAAAAATTGTAGAGAAAAAAACAGGCGAAAAATATGCGTCTAAAGCAGCTATGGCTAAACACGAAAAAAAAGAACCAAAGACTGAGCAAATGAAAGAATACGGAAAAGTAAAACGTTCTCCAATGAAGATGAGCGTATCTAAAAAAACCGCTTATGATATTAAAGAAGCTAGCAATCAAAAGTTAAAACCAGGTGCTAGAAAACATTATGCTGAAAACGCACAGGCGGCTATGAAAAACAAGAAAGCTTCAGCTGTTAAAATGAAAAAATGCTAATATGAAACCGACTGGCTTAGGCGACACTATAAAGAATATAACTTCTTTTACGGGTATCGACAAAGTAGTTGATAAAATATCTGATGTTACGGGCGTTCCCTGTGGATGTTCAGAGCGTCAAGAAGCATTAAATGACCCCAATTTGTTAATAAATAAAATGTTCTATAGAGATGGCATTCATAATGAAAGGAGCTCCGTACAACACGGATCACACACCAGTATATAGTGTAGACATGGATGACAATATTTTGGGGATGGCTCAGAATAACGGAACTATTCTTGTAAATAAAAATGTTTCTCCATTGGAGTTAGCAAAAAATAAAACTATAGAGCATGAGAAAGTCCATATAGATCAAATGAAACGAGGTGATTTGGACTATACGGATACTCATGTGATATGGAAAGGTAAAAAATATTCTCGTTCTAAAATGAAAGAAGGCTCGAAAAAACTACCTTGGGAAGCAGAAGCTTATAAAAAACAGTAAACTCGCGTAATAATAATATTATATAAATCTAATATTATTACTATGAAAAAACTTATTTTAATTTTACTGCTTACAGTTTCATTTTCATTTGGACAAACAAAAGTTTCAGACTTTGAAGGATTTTGGAAGCCAACAAGTAATACTTATGTAAATGTATCTTTTTGGTTAGATAAAAACAATAATATTCAAACAGAAAAATATGATACCAGAGATGGGGAAGTATTAAGCGTTTTGTCTATTAAAAATTCAGGAGAAGAACTAACTGTTGAAACACTTTGTGAATCAACAAAATGGTATTCTGTATCAGTATATTCAATTGATAAATATACAAAAATGTTAAAATGTTCCACAACAAATATTCTTGGAACATATGAATCATATTACGAAAAAACAATTAAACAATAAAAAACATGGCTTATATTCAAAAACCAGGAAGAGGTAATAGTCCAAAAACAGGAAATGGTTTACCAAGTGCTTTTAAACAAATGGACGGCGGAGGAGAAGAAAAACCCGAAATTGTAACTAAAGCATCTGAAAAGATACATAAAGAATTAAATGCTAATCCTGTGGAAAAAGCAAAAGAATTCCAAACCACGTATGATCCAGAAGCTGGATTTAAGGGAAAAGCTTCAAACATTAAAAACGTTATAGCAGGAGATTATATTCATAGATTACAAGGCGGTAAAACGGTAGCTAGCGTTAAAAAAAATACAAAAGACGCGAAAAACTTTATTAGAGAAACAGAAAAACAAATAGCAGATCAAGACTTTAGGAGAGCTAACAAAGCTAGCTATCTTAATGATCGTAAAGCTTCTGCTAATATGAATTATAATAAATAGATTATGGGACAATTTGGTAATCAACCGGATTTTGGAACACAAGCTTTAACTATTGTACCACAAGGAGACGCTATAACGGAATTTGGAGGAGTACTTATTAATCCTCCTTGCGCTTTGTATGTTGGAACCGGGGGTGATATATTAGCAACCGTAGTTAGTGGAGATGAGGGCAGCCCTTATGGGTCACAGGCAACTTTGTTTAAAGGAGTGCCAACTGGAACTTTTATGCCCGTAATGATTTCATACTTATGGGATACAGCCGGAGGCGATCCTGTTACGACAGCATCTGATATAGTAGGATTAAGATAATGGGATGGGGAGCAGGAATGGGTATTGGCTGGGCAACTACTCCGAATGGAGGAGTTACACCTCAATTAACCGCAGTTATACAAAATAGTCCAGATTTAACACTTAATGGAGATTATACAATTATGTGGTGGGGTGGGGCAATAAATCCAAACCCAGTAGATAATGTTAATGTATTTTTCTCATGCGGAACAGATCTAAGAACGCATAGCGCTTATTTGCTAAATGCAGGTAGTGTAGGTTCCCCTAGTTACATATTTAGATATTATATAGACTCTACCCTGTGCGTCCAAGTAGCCGTTCCTGGAGTAGTTTCTCAGAGTTGGAATTTTTACTGTATAGAAAGAATAGGACCTAAAATAAGTTTTGCTTTCAATGGTCAATGGGTATCTAACTTTACCTTTAACGCTGATCCGGTCAGTAATTTTGGCAACCCATTATTTATTGGATCTAGGGATACTGGTGGAATTTTATTAGGAGAAATTACAAATTTTGAATGGAGTAATGTGGGTAGATTTAGCACGGCTTCTAGTTTCACATTACCAGTTGAAAATTTTATACCTGATGTTGATACCATACTTTTAGTCGGGCAAGGGTTAAGTCTTTCCCAATTAAAAACAGATTTATCCGGTAATGGAAACAATGTAACAACGGGTAATTATTGTAGTTACGTAGAGGACGATCCTTGGGGAGACAGTTCAACAGGTTCATTCCTTTTTCAATAATAAAATAATATAAAATGACAACAGAAGAAATAGCAGGAAAGTTAGCTTTCTTTCACGAACAAATCCATATGATACATTGGCAAACTAGAAGTTTTGCCGAGCATAAAGCTACAGGATCATTCTATGAATTTCTACAAGACTTTAAAGATGATGTGGTGGAAAAATTAATGGGATATACCGGTAAAAGAATTCAATCAATGAAAATTGAATTAATTGGAAATAAAGCAGACGCTATGGATGTTGCTGATAGAGTGATGCAATTCTCGAAAGACTTAGAAACATTTGGTGAATCTAAAGGATACGGGGACATATGCAATATGGCTCAAGCACTATCGGGAGAAACGGCAAAATTAAAATACCTTTTAACATTATCATAATAACAATTAACAATTAAATTAAATAAAATGGAAGTAGTAAAACAAATCACACCAGAACAATTACAAACAATTACAAGTCAACAAAAAGATCTTAACACATTGCTTACAAACATAGGTATTGTAGAATCACAAAAGCATGGATTTTTACACCAGTTAAGAGATCTTAATGAAGCCATCGAGACATTTAAAAATGAGTTACAAGCGCAATATGGTGCAGTAAACATTAACTTAGAAGATGGTTCATACACTGAAATCAAAGAGGAAGAAAAGGAATAATGGACGTTATTATTAGAAAAATTAGTATTGGTACTGATTATAAAAATGAAGCAATGCATTATTCAGTTGGACAACAAGTATACGGCGGTCATGAGATTGCCTGTATACTTGAAAACAACGATAGTTCTTGTATGATTTATATAAAAAAATTAGACGAGGTAATGCCGTGGAAGAAATTTAATTCTAATATGGCCATTGCATTGGAATATGATTTAGAATATTAATGAATAGTGTATTTAGCTTTATTGTAAAACCTGTTGGAGAAAGATACGATAATAAAGTAAATATTGATGGTAAAGAACTAATAGTAAATACCAGAATAGAAAGCTTTAAATCCGTGAACAATCTAGCAGAAGTCATTGCCGTACCATTGGCATATAAGACGAGTATTAAAGAAGGTGATTTAATAATAATACATCATAATGTATTTAGAAGATTCTACAACATGAAAGGTCTTCAAAAAGACAGCAGATCCTTCTTTAAAGATAATTTATATTTTTGTGATATAGATCAAATATATTTATACAAAAGTAATAAAGAAGATAAATGGCAGGCATTTGGAGACAGGTGTTTTATTAAGCCGTTAAATAATACAGACCATTTAAGCTTAAAAAAAGAAAGAAGCCTTATTGGTATATTAAAATATGGAAATAGCTCTTTAAACAAGCTTAAAATAGACGAGGGAGACCTTGTTGGATATACTCCTGATGGAGAATTTGAGTTTGTTATTGATGGGCAATTATTATATTGTATGAAATCTAATGATATTGTAATTAAATATGAATATAAAGGAGACGAAACTGAATATAATCCAAGCTGGACACAAAGCAGTATTGGAGTTGATCAAAGTAGCTGAAGAAGCAATCCTAGATAATGGAGAAGATGATTTAGCGGCGGACAAATTAAAGAATGCGGCAGCCACAAAAAAACTTGCAATATTCGATGCATTTGAAATCCTTACAAGAATTGAACTCGAAGAAAGAATATTAAACGACGAGGAAACAGCAAAAGAGAGTACTGCTAAAGTATTTAAAGGTTTTGCAGAAGGGAGATCAAAATAATGTATGAACAAAGTTTATATAGAGTCGTCCCTAATTACATTAAGCAAAGCGTAATAAAGCAAAACAATCGTAATAAAAAATGGACCTATGGGTATAATAAAGACCATGATGTGGTTGTTATTAGTAAGACTGGAAAGATTGGTGAAATCATTGAGATCCAAAATTTAAAGATTGCTTTGCCACTGGCCGAAGAGGTATATTCTAGATCTAGTAAAAAAGAGGAGCAATATTGGGAAAAGATAGAGTACCCTAAAGAACTGGACAAAATAAAAAATGTATTTGACTGGAATAAATATCCTGATCATTTTAAAGAACAGTGGTACGATTATGTAGATGCTGAATTTAAATACAGGGAGGAAGGAATTTTCTTTAATAACAATGGCATTCCCACTTATATGACCGGATCCCACTATATGTACTTGCAATGGAGCAAGATAGACGTTGGTGCGCCAGACTTTAGGGAATCAAATAGATTGTTTTTTATATTTTGGGAAGCTTGTAAAGCAGATACAAGATGCTACGGAATGTGCTATTTAAAGAATAGACGTTCTGGATTTTCATTTATGTCATCTGCAGAATTAGTAAATCAAGCAACTATATCAAGTGACTCAAGATTTGGCATACTTTCAAAATCAGGAGCTGATGCTAAAACAATGTTTACAGATAAAGTAGTTCCGATTTCTATTAACTATCCTTTCTTTTTCAAACCAATCCAAGACGGTATGGACCGTCCAAAAACCGAATTAGCTTATCGTATACCTGCTTCTAAATTTACAAGAAGAAAGCTAGATAGTAATGAAACGGTAATTGAATTAGAGGGATTAGACACTACAATCGACTGGAAAAATACCGGAGATAACTCTTATGATGGAGAGAAGTTAAAATTACTTGTCCATGATGAAAGTGGTAAATGGTTGAAACCAGACAATATATTAAATAACTGGCGTGTTACTAAAACGTGTTTACGTTTAGGTAGCCGGATTATTGGTAAGTGTATGATGGGATCAACATCAAATGCTTTAGATAAAGGAGGAGACAATTTTAAAAAATTATATTATGATTCCGACGTCACGAAAAGAAACCGCAATGGACAGACTAGCTCAGGATTATATAGTTTGTTCATACCTATGGAATGGTCGTACGAAGGATTCATTGATTCTCATGGCCTACCTGTATTCGACACTCCAAAAGCCCCGATAAAAGGAGTAGATGGAAACTGGATTGAATACGGTGTTATCGAGCACTGGCAAAATGAGGTTGATGGATTAAAGAGCGATCAAGATGGTTTAAATGAATACTACCGTCAGTTCCCTAGAACAGAGCAACACGCATTTAGAGACGAGGCAAAACAATCCTTGTTTAATCTTACTAAAATATACGAGCAAATAGATTACAATGATGATCTTAGAAATTCAAATGTTTTAACAAGAGGTAGTTTTCAATGGGAAAACGGTAGACAAGACTCTCAAGTAGTTTTTTATCCGCATAAGGATGGAAGATTTTTAATTTCTTGGGTTCCACCTAAACATCTCCAAAACCATGTAATTATAAAGAATGGACTTAAATATCCAGGAAATGAACACTGTGGAGCTTTTGGATGTGATAGTTACGATATATCGGGGACTGTAGATATAAGCAGAGGATCTAACGGGGCGCTTCATGGATTAACGAAATTCTCAATGGAGGATGTTCCACCTAATCAATTCTTTCTAGAATATATTGCAAGACCTCAAACAGCAGAGATATTCTTTGAGGATGTATTAATGGCATTAGTATTTTATGGCATGCCAATACTTGCGGAGAACAATAAACCAAGACTTTTATATTATTTAAAAAGAAGAGGTTATAGAGGTTATTCAATGAATAGACCCGATAAAGTTTGGAACAAATTATCACCAGCAGAAAAAGAAATTGGTGGAATACCAAACTCCTCACAAGATATAATGCAAGCACACGCTTCGGCTATTGAAACGTATATAGAGAACCATGTAGGTTTTAATGATGAAACTTATGGAAATATGTATTTTCAGAAAACGTTAGAAGACTGGGCAAGATTTAACATAAATAATAGAACAAAGCATGATGCTTCTATTAGTTCAGGGTTAGCAATAATGGCATGTAATAAACATTTGTATGTACCTACTACTCCATATGAAAAACCAAAATTTGAGTTAGGATTTAAAAAATATGATAATACAGGTTCTTTATCAAAAATACAAAAATAGATGAATATATACACAAATACAAACAGTGCATTTCCAAGTCAGGTAGTACCTGATTCAGTTAAAGCATCTGAGGAATATGGGTTACAAGTATCACGTGCTATAGAACAAGAATGGTTTGACCAAGGAAGAACCACACAAAATAGGTATTTAACAAATTGGAATAACTTCCATCAGTTAAGATTATATGCTAGAGGTGAACAGTCAGTACAGAAATACAAAGATGAGTTAGCCGTAAACGGTGATATTTCTTATTTAAATTTAGATTGGAAACCGGTACCTGTAGTTTCAAAATTTGTGGACATTGTTGTAAATGGGATGTCGCAAAAAGGGTATGACATAAAAGCGTATGCTCAAGACCCAGAATCTGTAAAAGAAAAAACAAACTACGCTCAAGCCATCTTAAGAGATATGTACTCTAAAGATCTAGTGCAAAAAGCTAATGCTTTAACCGGTTTAGACTTTGCTAGCTCTACATTAGCGGCTAATGAATTACCAGAAACAAAAGAAGAATTAGAGCTACATATGCAACTATCTTATAAGCAGTCCGTTGAGATTGCTGAAGAAGAAGCCATTAATACTATATTAGCGCAAAACAAATGGGACTTAGTAAGACGTAGATTGAATTACGACTTAACTGTGTTGGGAATTGCTTGCGTAAAAACTAATTTTAATGTAAGCGAAGGAATTAAAACAGAATACGTTGATCCAGCTTATCTGGTTTATTCTTACACAGAGGATCCTAACTTTGAAGATATATATTATGTTGGAGAAGTAAAAGCTGTAACCATACCGGAATTAAAAGTACAATTTCCTCATATTTCGGAAGAAGAATTATACAAAATCCAACAAATGCCTGGCAATAGACAGTATATAACTGGCTGGGGAAATTATGACGAGAATACTGTTCAGATTTTATATTTTGAATATAAAACATATATGAACCAAGTATTCAAAATAAAATATGGTGAAAACGGGTTAGAAAAAGTTATTGAAAAAACAGATGATTTTAATCCGCCACCAAGTGATAAATTTGACAAGGTGTCAAGAACAATAGAAGTTTTATATACTGGAGCAAAAGTATTAGGTACTAATACAATGCTAGAGTGGAAGCTTTCTGAAAATATGTCTCGTCCTCATGGCAATATGACTAAGGTGGAGATGAATTATGTCATTACAGCTCCTAGAATGTATAAAGGACGAATTGATTCTATTGTTAATAGAATTACAGGGTTTGCTGATATGATTCAATTGACTCATTTAAAGTTACAACAAGTAATGTCTAAGATGATACCTGATGGTGTATTCGTAGACGTTGATGGTTTAGCTGAAGTCGATTTAGGTAATGGTACAAATTATAATGCCGCAGAAGCATTAAATATGTATTTCCAAACCGGTAGTATTGTAGGTAGATCTATGTCTCAAGATGGTGGAATGAACCAAGGTAAAATTCCTATTCAAGAATTAACAAGCTCATCTGGTCAAGCAAAAATTGCTTCGCTTATTCAAACATACCAATATTATTTACAACTTATACGGGACGTAACCGGTCTTAATGAGGCAAGAGACGGAAGTATGCCAGAACAAGATACATTAGTAGGATTGCAAAAGATGGCTGCTAACGCATCAAATACGGCAACAAAGCACATATTACAAGCGAGTTTGTTTTTAACTCTTAGAGCTTGCGAAAACATCTCTTTAAGAATTGCTGATTGCCTTGATTACCCGTTACTTGCGAAAGTAATGGAAGATAGTATTACAACATATAATGTTACTACCTTAAAAGAAATAAAGAATTTAAACCTATACGAGTTTGGAATTTTTTTAGATTTAGAACCAGATGAAGAGGAAAAAGCTTTATTAGAACAAAATATACAAGTTGCTTTACAGACTGGAGGAATTGATTTAGATGATGCGATTGATATTCGTCAAATTAGAAACTTAAAGCTCGCAAATCAAACTTTAAAGTACAGAAAGAAAAAGAAATTAAAAGCTGAACAGGACGCTCAGATGGCTAACATTCAAGCCCAAGCTCAAGCTAATCAAGAAACTGCAGAAAAAGCAGCATACTTTGAAGTTCAAAAACAACAAGCTTTAACGCAAGAAACTGTTAACATTGAACAAGCAAAGTCTCAATTTGAGATCCAAAGATTGCAAATGGAAGCAGAGCTTAAAAAACAATTAATGCAAATGCAATTTCAATTTGATATGCAATTAGCTCAATTGAAAGAACAGGTTATTAATAAAAATGCGCAAGAAGCTGAAGATAGAAAAGATAATAGAACAAAAATTCAAGCTACTCAGCAATCAGCATTAATTGACCAAAGAAAAAACAATACTATGCCTCAGGATTTTGAAACCTCAAATCAAGATATTATGGGAGACTTTAATAAAATGCTAGGCGAGTAAAATAGATTAACCAATTTTATATTATTATATCATGTCAGAACAAATTAAACAAGAGGGAGACTTTAAAATCCAAAAACCTAAAAGACCAAAAAGCTTAAATGCAGAGGCAAAAGTAACAAAAGTAGATTTATCTGCAAAGAAAGAAGCAGAGGAACCAGTAAAAGTAGTAATCCCTAAACCGCAAGAAGATGCCATTCAAGAGCAAAGAACAGAGGAAAGCGTGTTACGCGCAGAACAACCCGAATTGGGATTGTCAGAAATGGGACAAGGAAACGAAGGGTCCTTTGAAAATGTTATTCAAGAGATTACAGAACAAGAAGTTAAGCAAGAAGTAAAAGAAGTTGTCCAAGAACTTAAAGAACATATAACAGAACAAGCCAATACAGGGAAACCATTACCTGAAAATATAGAGAAACTAGTTTCATTTATGGAGGAGACAGGAGGAACTGTGGAGGATTATGTTCGTTTGAATGCTGATTATTCATCTATTAATAATGAGGCATTGTTAAAAGAATATTATAAAAAATCAAGACCGCATTTGGATGCCGAAGAAATACAATTTCTTATGGAGGATGAATTTAGTTACGATGAAGACGAAGATGATGAGCGAGACATCAGAAAGAAAAAACTCGCATTTAAAGAAGAGGTTGCAAAAGCAAAAAACTTCCTTGAAGATCTTAAAATGAAATACTACGACGAAATCAAGTTGAGGCCGAGCGTATCAAGAGATCAACAAGAAGCTTATGATTTTTTCAATCGTTACAAAAAAAATGAAGAGCAGACTAAAAATCAACATGAGCGATTCAAACAAACAACTAAAAATTTATTTTCCCAAGATTTCAAAGGTTTTGAATATAGTTTAGGAGAAAAAAAATTTAGATATGGTGTACAGAATCCAGACCAAGTTGCAGAAAAACAATCTGACATTAGCAATTTTATAGGGAAGTTCCTTGACCAAGATGGAAATATTGCTGATGCACAAGGTTACCACAAAGCCCTTTATTCCGCTATGAATGCCGATAAAATAGCACAGCACTTTTACGAACAAGGAAAAGCTGATGCAGTTAAAGAGGTGATTAATAATTCTAAAAATCCAAGTACAGGTCAACCTAGACAGGCTCCTGGTGATGTATTTGTAAATGGATTAAAAGTTAAAGCAATTAGCGGATTTGATTCTTCTAAATTAAGAATACAAACTAAGAAATTTTAACAATTAAAAACACACAATTATGTCAAACATGATTAACTCCCTTACGGGAACTCAGTACGGTTCAATTAAACCGTCTCAAAAACAACAAGCGTTAGAAACTAACTATTTAAATTTTACTACTACAGGTAGTGATGCTAACAACTTTGCTCAACAATATTTACCAGAGATCTATGAAGCTGAAGTAGAGCGTTATGGAAATAGAACACTTTCTGGATTTTTAAGAATGGTTGGAGCTGAAATGCCAATGTCTTCTGATCAAATCGTTTGGTCTGAACAAAACAGATTACATATTGCTTATAACAATGTAACTTCTGCTACTTCTACAACTTTAACTTTCCAATGTAACTCAACTCCTGGTCCAAACTTTGTAGCAAACGTTGTTTCTCCTGGTCAAACTTTAGTAGTTATGAGCCCTACAACAGGAAAAGAACTTAAAGTTTTAGTAACTGATTCTGTTACAGGGGCTTATACTAGTGGACTTGCTACAGCTACTTTAACTGTTGCTACTTATACTCAAGCTAACCTTTATACTGGATCTGTATTCTCTGCTGCAGATACAAACCTTAAAATCTTTGTTTATGGTTCTGAGTGGAAAAAAGGAACTGGAGATGCTGCAATTAATTCAGTAACTCCATCATTCTCTCAATTTAGTAATTCTCCTATTATCATTAAAGAAAAATATCAAATCTCTGGGTCTGATACCGCTCAAATTGGATGGGTTGAAGTTGCTACAGAAGAGGGTACTTCTGGATACTTATGGTATTTAAAAGCAGAATCTGAAACAAGATTACGTTTTGAAGATTATTTAGAGATGGCAATGATTGAAGCTGAGCCAGTAGCGGCGGGATCCGGTGTGGCTGGAGTTACAACATTCAACGGTGTTGCAGTTACTCCTGGTAGTGCTTATAATGGATCTCAAGGTCTTTTCTCTGCAATTAAACAAAGAGGTAATATTGTAAATAACTTTACAGCTGCTTCTGGATTAAATGATTTTGACTCTATCTTAAAAGGATTAGATACTCAAGGAGCTATTGAAGAAAACATGTTCTTCTTAAACAGAGCTACCTCATTAGATTTTGATGATATGTTAGCTTCTTTATCTGCTGGCGCTGCTGGTGGTGTTGCTTACGGGTTATTTGAAAACTCTGAGCAAATGGCTTTAAACTTAGGTTTCTCTGGATTTAGAAGAGGATCTTACGATTTCTATAAAACTGATTGGAAATACTTAAATGACGCTTCTACTCGTGGAGGTATGGCTAACACTTCTATTGATGGTGTTCTTATCCCTGCTGGTACAACTACTGTTTATGATCAACAATTAGGAACAAACATCCGTCGTCCATTCTTACACGTTCGTTATAGAGCTAACCAAGCTGATGACAGACGTATGAAAACTTGGATCACTGGATCTGTTGGAGGAGCTTACACATCTGATTTAGATGCAATGCAGGTTCACTTCTTATCAGAAAGATGTTTAGTGACTCAAGCTGCTAACAATTTCGTATTGTTTACAGCAACTGTATAATACCTAGTAGTAATTACCCTCACTGAACTGGTGGGGGTAGTTATTACCTTTATTAAAAATTATTAAATTATATTATATTATGGCAACAAGACCAAACACAAAAGCAAAAGAAATTTTAGTTGACGAAGAGATCGCAACACAAGAATATACCGAAGTGGTTGAAAAAGTAACACCGGTAAAAAAAGCACCACAAAAACCAGAGTGGGTTATTAAGGATAGAACTTATATTATATCTGATGGTAATACACCACTAACTTATACCTTGCAGGGAAAACATACTTTAAGATATCCTTTATTATGGTTTAATAAAGAAACTGGAAATCAAGAAGAATTAAGATATGCTACAAATCAAAACTCGCCATTAGTTTCTGAACAAAAAGGGCAAGTTACTTTGGGGCATATTGTATTTGAAAATGGTGTATTGCATGTTTCCAGAGAAAAGCAGAATTTGCAAAAATTATTATCTTTATACCATCCTGATTTAGGAAAAAAATATTTGGAGTTTGATGAGGTAATAGAGGCTGAAGATGATTTAGATTACCTAGAGGTTGAAATGGAAGCATTAAATGCAGCCTTTGCAATGGACATCGATGACGCAGAAGCAATAGTGAGAGTAGAAGTAGGTTCTAGAGTGAATAAGATGAGTTCTAAAGAAATAAAAAGAGACTTGTTATTATTTGCTAGAAAAAATCCTTATTTATTCTTAGAATTAGCGAATGACGATAATGTACATCTTCGTAATATAGCTATCAAAGCAACAGAACAAGGTATTATAAAACTATCCCATGACAATAGAACATTTATGTGGGGAGAAAATGATAGAAAATTAATCACCATTCCTTTTGATGAAAATCCATACTCAGCTATGGCGGCGTTTTTCAAAACGGATGAAGGAATTACGGTTTTAAGATCTATAGAGAAAAAACTTAAATAATACGTAATAATAATGCTAAGGCGGTTATTGTACTTAAAACTGCAATAACCGCTTTAATATTATAATAAATATAACAAATGGTAAGTGTAAATACAGTTTATAGAACAGTTTTATTAATTCTGAATAAAGAGCAAAGAGGTTACTTGACCCCAGATGAATTTAATAAAACAGCAACTCAAGTCCAACTTGAAATTTTTAATGAATATTTTGAAGACTTGAATCAGCAACTTAGAGTTCCAGAAAATGATAACGAGTTTGCTAATCGTGTAAAAAATTTAGAAGAAAAAATTTCTCCATTTTTATCAACGTCTAATGCGCTTCCATATTCTGCTGGTAGCTTTAGTGTAGCTAATATACCAAATTTTTATAAAATTGGTACTGTAATTTACAATGAAGAGAAAGAGGTCCAATACGTTCAGCCAAATGAATTGCTTGAGCTTAATCTGTCTCCATTAACAAAACCATCTACATATTGGCCTGTTTATGACTACAGATGGCCATTAATATATGTTTACCCAAAAACGATACAATCTGGCTTAACATGCACCTATATTAGGCAACCTGCTGATCCATTATGGAATTTTACTTCATCTCCACCTAGCTATCAGTATGTATTTAATCCATCCACATATGACCCTGTGTCTAATCCTGCTGGTTCTACAAATTTTGAATTACACCCTACAGAACAAGTAAACATTATTACTAGAATATTACTTTATTCCGGAGTAATAATAAAAGACCCTCAGGTTGTACAATTAGCTGCACAGCAGGTACAATCAGAAAGTATTAATTCAAAAAGCTAATAAAGTATGCCAACACCAAATAACGGTTTAATAACCGAAACAAATAGACAATATTATGAAGGAGCACAAGGCTTTATAGCTGCGGCTGGTCAATTAGAGTTCTTGACTACATTCAATACAAATTTAATATTTGGAAATTTTAGCCCAACGTCTCCAGACTATGGGTTAAATAATTTTAAAATATATTACAGTTCTACTGGTGGACCTGGATCATTTATTGAATATACTTCACAATATAACGTTATTGATAACCTAATAATTTTTCAAACACCATTTACTCAGGGTACATATGTGGTTGTTCAATTAAAAACATCTGATGGTGGAAATTATGGAACCCATTCAAACCCTGGTAGTTACGCATATGGACTTACAACTGAAGAAAACTATGGGTCCTATGCTTATGTATCATTAAATGACATTGTTAACAACTTCATGGTTGGATATGTTGGTACAGGAAAATTAATAGGTGCTGCAAAAAGAACAGATGTAATTTTCCATGCAAAGCGCAGCCTGCAGGAGTTTAGCTATGATACATTGAAAAGTATTAAGTCTCAAGAATTAAATATTCCTCCTAGTTTAAGCGTTGTTATGCCTCAAGATTACGTTAATTACGTAAAAATGTCTTGGATCGACCATCAAGGTATTAAACATCCAATATTTCCAGCAAATAATATAACTATAAATCCATATGAATCACCATTACAAGATGCAACAGGTGTGCCAATTCAGGATAACTTTGGATCAAATATAGACGGGACATCAATAACAGAATACCGTTGGGATCACAATAATTACGAATCACTTAGTTTTGATTATAATAATTTTGTAGGAGATTGGTATAATGGGGACATGTGGGTGCAAAATGCATTCTATGGTAGAAGATATGGCATGGATACACAATACGCTAATGTGAATGGTTGGTTTACTATAAACGACAGAGAGGGCAAAATATCTTTTAGCAGTGATTTAGTTGGTAAGTTAATAGTATTAGAATATATATCTGATGGATTAGCTTATGATTTAGACTCTAGAGTGCCTAAAATGGCAGAGGAGGCTATGTATGCATATATATTGCATGCTCTTATTTCCACAAGAGCAAATCAACCAGAATATATTGTTCAAAGACTAAGGCAAGAGAAGAACGCTAAATTAAGAAATGCTAAAATTAGATTATCAAATATCAAACTAGACGAGATTATCCAAACATTAAGAGGACAATCTAAATGGATTAAACACTAATAATAATGGCAGAAATAAAAAATAGTTTTCTATCGTCTAAAATGAATCAAGATTTAGACGATAGGCTTATACCAAATGGGGAATATAGAGAAGCTTTAAATGTTTCTATTGGAAAGTCAGAGAATAGCGATATAGGTACTCTACAGAACATCCTTGGAAATGAGATGGTAGATCCGCCTAATATTCTAACTGGCGCTGAATGTATTGGTTATTTTATGGATAATAATAATAACCGTATATTTCAGTTTATTACAACAGAAGGAAATATTGTGAACGCTCCTATTGTCCACAGAATAACCGTATATGACTTTAAGTCAAACTTATATACTATACTAGTGGAAGGCGCATTTTTAAACTTTATTAAGTCGTCTCCTATAACGGGGATTAATTTAGTTGAAAATTTACTTTTTTGGACAGATTATAATAATCAACCAAGAAAAATAAATGTTGAATCAGCTTTATCGTTTCCCGCGGATAGTACATCACCATATTATACAAGAGAAGAACAAATATCGGTAGCTAGATATGCGCCAGTTGACCCTATATCCTTAGTAAAAGTAGCAAAAACTAAAAATACTTCGGCTGTAGCGGCGCAAGTAACAATACCAGTTGCAAGTATAGCTGGGATAGAAATTGGAATGACTTTAATTGGAGGAGGGATAACCAGTAACGATTTTATAATAGTCGAAAGCATAGGCTCAAGTAGCGTTGTAGTATCAGCTACTGTAAGCATTCCTATAAATTCAGAGCTAACCTTCTTAATATCCACAATGAGCGATAAAGCTGATGATCCATTGTGGCCAGGCGATCCGTCATTCTTAAAAGCTAAATACGTTAGATTTAGCTATAGATTTAGATATGACGATGGAGAATATTCATTAATGGCTCCGTTTACCCAAATAGCATATGTTCCAAATCAAAAAGGATATTTTATTGAAGGCAATGAGGATGATGCATATCGAAGCACTGTTGTAAAATGGTTTGAAAATAATATAAACAACGCAAAACTATTAATATCATTCCCAGATATTCTTTCTAACTCTAATCAATCATATAAGATTCAAGCTGTTGATATTTTATATAAAGAGTCCGACTCTTTGACTATACAAACTGTAGAGACAATACCTTATTCTGACTTTTCAAATAATACTACAGACAATATATACATATACGATTACCAATCAAGGAAGCCATATAAAACTTTACCTACAGATCAAACGGCCAGAGTTTACGACATGGTTCCTGTGAAAGCATTAGCTCAAGAATCTATTAGTAATAGAATTGTATATGGGAATTTTTTAAAAAATCACACTGCCCCAAAATCATTAAATTATCAAGTCTCTGTAACAAGAAAACAAGATTATTCTTATAACTTTATAGAGTACCCAAATCATACCGTAAAACAAAATAGAACGTATCAGATTGGATTTGTATTATCAGATAAATATGGTAGACAATCATCAGTCATTTTGTCTTCATTAGATACTAGTAATACAAGTGCAAATGGTATTGTATATGGTGGATCAACCGTATATTCACCTTATTATAGCAGCGGAGATGCTCCAATTGTAAAAGACTGGTTTGGTAATGCAATATCGGTTTTAGTTAATAGCACTATATATCCTATTAACGCTTCGCCACAACCAGCAATTGGAGAGCCTGGGCTATATGCTCAATCTACATCAATTACAGGATTTACACTAACTGGCACAACTACAATAACAGACACAACATATGTGTTTACAGCTAATGCTGGAACTTTGCCAAATAAGAACGAATTCTTAAGAGGACAATATACTGATTATGTTGAGATTACAAATATATCACCGGATCCGTCCCCAAATCCTCCTGCTTATGGTACTCAATATACTTTGACAACATCAGGTAGGGTAAATAATATATATCTAAGAGACACAGGTAATGATCCAAATGACATTAAATATGTATATACTTTAAACCCATTAGGATGGTATTCTTATAAGGTTGTTGTTAGACAACAAGAACAAGATTATTATAATGTTTATTTACCCGGTATGCTAAACGGCTATCCAAAAGGGCAAACCTATGGGTCAGAAGTTAAATATACGGGGTCAACTGCCACTACCGAAAATGGAATAAACACTACTATTTTCCCTACAAACGAGGATGGTCGTGTTGCGCATATTGTACTAATAAACGATAATATAAATAAAATACCAAGAGATTTAGTAGAGGTTGGACCAGATCAGAAATTATATAGAAGTAGCGTTCAATTATTTGGTAGAGTTGAGAACAATTTAGTTTCGGGACCAACAATAGGTTCTACAAATCCAAATAACCAACAATATTTTCCATCTAAAAAAGCGGATACTGCAATTGCTATTGCAACATCTACAGATTTAAGTTTTTTACCAACCACTATTGATAATCCAAAAGGATCTGCTGCTTATAATTTTTATCAATTAGAAACACATCCATTAGTAGCTAGGATTTCAACAACAGATAGTATTGGGGTGATAGCTTTAGAAAATATACCAGACCCAGTTCCGCCAGATTATACTACGGATCCAAACAACATGCGACCTTACTTAAGTGTTTACGAAACAAAACCAGATTATTCTTTATTGGATTTGTTTTGGGAGACATCGACAAGCGGATTAATATCTGATTTAAATTCAGACGTTTTAACAGGATTTGAAGGAGCTGTTGGCCTTTCTGAAATAAGTTGGGTAGGATTCAAAGAGTCGGCTAATCCAAATGATTCGTCAAAATATATATCAGGTGAATTCTATCCATTGTCTTTAACGGGTGTTCCAATAAATTCTTCAGGGGCAACCCTTTCAGTGGTTAATTTAAATGGAATTAATTGCGACGCTAGTTTTGGATTAGAGGCAAATTTAGTTCCTGGAATTAGTCCCTATTATGAATACAAGATTTATATAACTACTAATTTTGTATTTTTAAATGATACAAATGCCACTAGTTTTGTATTTACATTATCATTAATACCTGAAAACGAAACTGTACCGGTTTCATATTCATTTAATGGACGGTTAGAAAATGTTGCTCCAGTGATAACCTCTCCATTTACTTGTCCTGTAGACGTTTTTTTAACTTCTTCTTCTCCGATTCCTGGGCCTATATATACGCTTACTGCAGTAAATGGGGCATATCATACTCCATTGAAAAAAGAGGAACTTAGATGGACCATATTGAATTCTGGATCGACTAGCGGGTGGCAAAATTATTTTAGTATAACTACTAATCCAACAACTAAAGCAGGTGAAATATATTTGACAAATGCCTTACCGGCCTTACCAGCAGTATTTAATTTGGTAGTACAGGTTCAAGACGCTGTTTCAACAAGTGGGAACCCCGTTACGAATTCCTCTATAAAATATAGATCTAGAGAAGCTACCTGTCAAGTTAATGTATCTTTAGGCAATATTACTTCTTGTAATGGTAGAAAATGGACTACAGCAAACTACAATAGTAGGTATTTTCAAGATGGATCGGAAATTCCACAAATAACAAATGCTACCGACTGGGCAAATGTAACTTCGGCTGCTTGGTGTTATTATAATTTTAATCCAGCAAATGAGGCTATTTACGGAAAATTATATAATGGATATGCTATAAGAGGCGAGTATGCCGGATGGAATCCTTCTCTGCCTACAAAAGTATTTACACCTGGTGGTTGGAGAATTCCATGGACTGGGGAACGCTGTAATCTTAACTGTATTTCAGGTGGTAACATGAAAATTCCAGGAACAGGTTATTGGCAAGCCCCTAATACGGGTGCTGATAATAGCAGCGGGTTTAACGCTTACCCAGGTGGATATGTGAAAGAAGACGGAACATTTGAAGGATTTGGTCAAATAGCGGCTTTTTGGACTGCAAATGACTGGGGGCCTGGCATTGTTCTGAGTTATGACAGTAATGATAAATTTAATCAAATTCCCGTTACTGGGGGTCTTAAAAATGGGTATTCAGTAAGGTTTATAGACGACTACGGTGTTGCAGACCAATGCTGGACTAGTGGGGATTATGTTAATTGCACTTTTTTAGATGTAGCGGGCAATGTAACAACAGTTACAGCTGGTGGAGCAAGCGGACCAACGTATGAAGGATATTTTAGGTCTTCTGATTGTTATTAATAAAAAATAAATAAAACAAGTAATTATAATATATGAGTGCAACAATAGAATTAAAATATTTCAATTCTTTTTGGTTAAAGAAAATGCAATCAGTTGTTGACGTGCTTCCTAGCCCAACTTCTGGAGATAACAGTTTGCTTACTGCGGTTGGCGTTGGAGTTACTTCAATAGTCTTAGCTAGTGCTCAAGCAAATACTGGACCTGGGCAAGCAATATATTACACATATCTTGGAGAATCATATACATTAATTATAAAACAAATTATTGGGGCAAATGTAACTTTAATGTTCCCTACTGAAACTACGATTGCAGCAGGGACATTATTTACGTTTGGAGATATTACTAACTTTACTTATGTGCCTGCGGCTTATGATGATTTAGGAAATGATTGGTATATCGAAGAAGCAAGAATCAGAGGAGGATACAATAATACAAGTGTAGACTTCGGAGTAAAAGCTTATATAGTTGAGGACAATAATTTTCAATTAAATAGACCAACATCCTTAATATATTCCGGTATATTTAATTCTAGAACTGGTGTAAATAATACAAACCAATTTTCTGTTGCGGAAGATATAACAAGATCTGTTGACCCGGTAAATGGTAGTATTCAAAAGCTATATGCGGAAGATACAAACCTTATAATATTCCAAGAAATGAAGGTTAGCAGAGCTTTAATAGATAAAGACGCGGTATATTCAGCAGATGGACAACCAATGACCACTTCTGGTGCTCAAGTAATTGGGCAAATACAATCTTATGCTGGGAATTATGGTATATCAAAGAATCCAGAAAGTTTTGCGGTTTATGGATATAGAAAATATTTTGTTGATAAAAATAGAAATGTAGTTTTAAGATTATCACAAGATGGTATTACAGAAATTTCATCTTATGGGATGCTTGACTTTTTTAGAGATAAATTAGGATCGGTTAGTTCGTCTGGTCGTATTATTGGTGGATGGGATATACATAATAAACAATATGTAGTTTCAATACAACCAAATGCATATTCGCCATTTGGCAGAGGAGAAAAACTACCTAATTACACCTTAGCTTTTGATGAAGACTCTTTAGGGTGGACAAGTTTCTTTAGTTATATACCAAATTATATGGACGGGCTATTAAATAATTACTATTCATTTAAATCTGGGAATATATGGAAACATTATTCTGTTAATGTAAATAGAGGAAGTTTCTACGGCACAATTTACGATTCATATGTTAAGTTCGTATTCAATGCTAACCCTTCCGCTATAAAGAATTTTAATACTATAAACTATGAAGGTACTCCTGGGTGGGAAGTGTCTTCCTTAACAACAAACACCGATACAGCTATTCCTATATTGCCTGCGACTACCTCGCAGTCTTTAGCGTCAATAGAACTTTCTTTGTTTACTAATAATTTTAAACAAAAAGAAAGCAAGTATTTTGCAAATATATTTAATAATACATCTCCTGGAAATGGAGATATAGTGTGGGGTCAGTCAATGTCCGGTATTAAAGGCATCTATGCAACCTGCACACTAAGTCTAAATAATTCGTTTTACACATACCAAGGCGAAGTATATGCTTGCTCTACGGAATATGTGGAATCATCATACTAAAATAAATATAATTAAATTAAATGGAATTAAAAGCAAGAGCATTACAAGAGACAGACTGGGAAACATTAGTAAATTGGTGGAATTCCTGGGAAGAATGGGGTGTATATCCATCCCAAGAAATGTTGCCATTAAATGGAACAGGCGGTTTAATGATAGAAGATAATGGAAATCCTATTGTTGCTGGATTTTTATACTTAACAAATTCAAAAATTGCTTGGTTAGAATGGATAATATCCGATAAAGAGTATACGGGGTCAAATAAGAAAGAAGCAATTGAACTATTAATAAAATCCCTAGAAGATGTCGCTAAAAGCACAGGAGCAGGAATGATATTTAGTGTTGCTAAAAATAAAAGTTTATTAAAAATACATGGGAGCATGGGTTACGCAATTGATGAAACTCCCTCATACGAAATTTCAAAAAAAATATAAAATATGGCAGTAGTAACAGCGTGCGTTGCTGGAGCAGCGGTAGTAGCTGGGGGTTTAGTCAATGCGAATCAAGCAAGACAGGCCGCTAGAGGCTTTGCTAATGAGGCGGAGCGAAAAGCATGGGAGATAGAACAAATAGAGGCAAATCGCCAAAAAATTCCTAATCCCTATGAAGGCGTAAAAAGTATAGCTAATACATTTAGCAATCCGTATGCAAATATGGGTGTTTCAACAAAAGCGGCTGAGATGCAAGCTGAAGAAGCTGATATATCTTTAGCTAATACTTTAGATTTATTAAAATCTACTGGAGCAAGTGCCGGTGGTGCAACAGCTTTAGCTCAGGCGGCATTGCAAAGTAAGAAAGGTGTTTCTGCTAGTATTGAACAACAAGAAGCTAAAAACGAGCAATTAAAAGCAGAAGGACAAGAAAACCTTAACCAAATGATATTGCAAGATGAACAAAGGGTTCAAGCTTTAACAGCAGAAGGCATTAAGTTTAAATATGGCGAACAAGAGTCTAGGGATATTGCTAAATTGAATAGATTGTCGGGGCAACAAGCGCAAGCAACCGCAAATGCAACATCTGCTAAAAATTCTGAAAACGCAGCTTATGGTTCCATATTCAGTGGGATTGGTAATATAGCTGGCGGTATGATTAGTGGTGGTAAAAAATAATAATTAAAAAAATAGCAAATGGGATATTATGAAAATCCTCCTATAATAAATATGAACGCTGGGTACGACAAGTTATCTCAGGGTATATTAAATATGTCTCAATCAATCGCTCAAGGTTTAATAACAGCAGGCGAAAGAAGAAGAGAAGAGGAGAAAGAAGAACGATTATCGCTTAAGAAACTTCAACAGCAAAAGAACGAAACAGATCTTTTGTACAATGACAAATTATCAAACTGGTCTGAAAAAAATAAAGTATCTAACAAAGAGGTAGATGATAAGATAAGGGGATTAATACAAACCAAAATTGCAGCTGCCGCAGATGCTAGGATTGCTCTTTTGAACGAAACTAACCCATCAAAACGATCATTGTATTTAGATACTATTAGGCAAGCAGATTCATTTATGAACAATGCTGGCAAATTTGCTCAAACATTTGCTGGGGAAACTGCTTCTTATAGAGACAACTTAAGTCCAGAAGCTTATGGCACCCCTGGTGGAATGGTTGTAAATGGTTCTCCTGATGAAATCCCGCATAGAACTATGGCTCTAGATGTCATGAGCGGTACTAGTCAAAAATATAAAAGCCATTCTATTGACATTGAAGATTTAGGTGACACATTTAAATTACGTATTAAAGCAGAGGGAGCTAATGGAGAACAATATGAGAATATAGTTGATGCTTCTTCTTATCTTGCGTCCGATGAAGGTGGCGCTGGTACATATTTACAAAAAGTAATAAACAACGACGAGTGGGTTAAAACTGCTAATAAAGTATTCTACGATGAAAAATCCGATAAAATATTGCAAAAATATTTAAAACAGGATGTAGAAAAGGTAAAACTTACTGTGTTAGATAAGTCCGGAAAAGACGTTGGCCAATACCAATTAGGAGAAGGTCAAAGGCTAGATGAAGACGGCATAAAACATGAACTTAGCAAACAAGCCGAGATTAAAGCATCCGCATTCTTAAAAGCTGGTAAAGAAGCCGACTTAAGAGCTTTTGTTAATTGCACATTAGGTAAAGACGTGCACTACTATGACGAAACCTTTAAAACTAGCCCAAATAAAAAAGAAATTTTAACAAACCTATTGGTTGAAGATGCTTGGGGTAAAGTTACCTCTAACTTACATAAAACGAAAGAAGGAGATAAAACTGTATATTGGGATAAAGATACTAAGGTAGAAGATAGAACAATATATAATTCTAACAAAGGTGGTAAAGGTGGAAAAGGTGAAGAAAGCGAAACAGCAACACAAAAAAATCAAAAAGCTTTTAATGATAGAATAAGAAATGTAATTAAAAGTAAAAAAGGAGTTGTAACTAAAGGAGGTTATACATTTGGATTGAAAAATGGTAGATGGTCGGTGTGGGACAAATATGGAGACCCTGTACCTGGAACTGAAGGGATAACTAATCCAACTGAATTGTCATCTTTTATAGGTGGAACATTACCAACATTACCTTAATATAAAATAAAAAAATATGCCTACATACATTTATAACGGAACAGAATTTTCAGAGGAAGAAGTAGCAATTAGAGCCCAAGAAAAAGACATGGACATAGATTCATATCTTAATAAATTTGGTATTGAAAGAAAAGAAGATAAAAAGCCGGGAAAGGAAAAAACCGTTGCAAAAAAGGATGCAAATGCAACGGCACCAAATATGGCATCCAAATCGGCTCCTACTTTTTCGGATTCCAAAAAGCGTAAATCGTTTTTTGATCAAGCAATAGAAACGCCTTCTTTTGAGGAATCGGCAAATAAAGCGATAAAAACTCAAAAAGAAAAGGAAAAAATTGCATATGATTTAGAAAAATCGCTAAGAAGCTCAAGGGCTGACCTAACAAGCAAGATAACAGGGCAAACTAATCCATCTACTCAAAGAAGTATAATGCTTGAAAAAGTGGATGCAGATAATTTGGCTAAGCAAAAAGAACAAGAAAAAATAGATCTTGCCAAAGGAGATATAAGGTTAAAAGAAACAACTATAAGAAACGACAAAACTTATAAAGAAGCCAGCGAGTTGCTAAACCAAGCCGCTATTTTGCCTAAGGAATTTGAGGATGAACTAAATAATGAAATAAATTCTCAAAAAGAAAGAAACGGAAAAGAATATACAGAATACCAAACGCCAGGCGGAATAGGTTATATAGGCGGGGGAGCAAATACCGAAATAAAAAAGAAATTTACAGCTTTTGAAAACGAAAGAAAGCAAGCTTTAAATGAATTTAAAAAAATAAAAAAAGTCCCTACAGAACAGGAAGTTCTTAATAGAGCAGCGGAAATATATAAACAAAATAAAGTAGAAGAAAAACTATACTCTCAAAAATGGGATGCTTTAGAAAATCTTGATGGTTATGGCGATGAGGTTAAAAAGTTTTTTATTGATTATGATATTAGTAAAAAAACAGTTGCTGATAATGATTTAGCTAAAACAAATGCACAGAAAGTTTACACTCAAAAAGCATTGGAACATTCTGTATCAACTATAGAAGATTTAAAAAAGAAATTAAAACCTGCTGGGTATGAATATAAGACACAACAGGAGATTGATGAGCAAAATGCTTTAATAGGTCAGATTAACCTTAATAAAAAAGAGATTAGTGATAATATAAAGTATTATGACAAGTTATCAAATAACGAAGCTGTTTTAGAAAATGCATCAACATCTTTAGAGAAAGATATAGAATTGCAAAAGAAAGACTGGAATTGGTGGTCAAGAACAGGTAGAAAAATATGGAACTCTTACGTTAATGAGTTTGGAGGAAGTGTAGCCGGAGCATTAGCTTATGCTGATGATTTACTAATGGATACAGTTACTAGAGGATCTTGGGATAATCGGGTTGGCAAAGATGTTGCCAGAATGAAACAAGAAAACAAGGAAGCCTACGAATCTAAAATGGCTCCTAATAGAGGTACTTTTACAAGCCCTGAGGCATTTATGGAGAATGCGGCCGATGCCGTAATTAGCCAACTACCTCAAATAATAACCATTGCATTAGCTCCCGAAGCTTACGCTCCTGAAATCGTAGGACTTGTATCTGGTGGTATTACCGGAACAGGTGCTAAGTATACTGAGATGATTGGTGAGCAAATGACTGGCATACCGGATGAAGATGGTATTATAAAAAAGCCAGACTATTCAGTAACACAATTATTTTCTGTTCCTGCATTATTTGGACTATATGAAGGTGGATCTGAATATGTAGGCGGTCGAGCTATTGGTAGAATGCAAAAAATGTTTGGCAAAGCAACTAAACCAGAATTAGAAAGTATTCTTGGAGCAACCAGAACTACTATTACTAAAAAAGCAGAAGAGTTTTCTAAAAACTTATTTCAAAACTACGGTGAAGAAATTCCAGCTGAGGTATTTAATACTGTACTTGGAAACTTCACGGATAAAACATTGTTAGGTAAAAAAGATAAAAATTTACTTGACGGGGTTCCCGAAACAATATTTGATACTGCGGTGGTATCCACATTGTTTGCTACTGCTCCACATATTGCTGGTGCAGTTTATAGACCATTTATACCCGCGACCTACGCAAAAAAACTTGTTGAAAACAACAATAGAGTAGCTGATATACTTAAGGGAGTAGATTATGAGAATTTATCGCCTGAAGAGAAAACTATAATTGATGATAAAGTAAAGTCAATAAAAGATAGTTCTACAAAAATGATTAATGATGTTGCTGAATCAATTGGAGCAGCAGATACAACTACATTATTAGATATAGATAAATTAAGCAGGGACATTATTGATATAAGAAAGCAAGCCAATACTATTAATAATAGTAGCAACCTTAATCAAGATCAAAAAGATCAGTTATTATCTGATATGGCCGCTCAACGATTAGACACAACCACTAGATACAATAGAGTATTAGATAATATTTACCGCGCAGAACAAGCAAACAAAAAAGTTGCTACTTGGTCAAATACCAGAAAATTAAAGTCTGACATAAACTTAGGTAGAAATTATTTAGCTACTGTAATGGCAACTGGAAAAGATGTAAAATACGTTGCGGCATCAAATAAGGAACTTATAGATAAAGCATTAGTAAATCCAGTATATTCAAAAATAATTAATAACGAATATAATGCTTTTGTAACGGATACTAATGAAACTTATTCTCCAGAGCAGAAGTCATTGATCATGCGCTCTATAGCTGCCAATCAAGTAAAAGAGAACGGTATGTATGACGATAGAACTAACACGATCTACGTTAATAAGGATACTGCTCTTAGAAATAAAACATTTACTACCGCTAGACACGAAGTATTCCATAAGGTTATAGAAAACTTTGCTGGTAATATGGGAGATATCGGTAAATCTTTATACTCATTTGTTAAAGAACAGCATATTGGAGATACTAAATTTGATGACACCAAATTTGCAAAAAGAATGCAAAGAGAGTTTGATGATTTGGCTAAAGATATTGAAAAATTAGATTCTCAAAAAGAAGCGGGAAAAATTACATCTAAAGAATATAATGCTCAAGTTAGACAAAAAGAAAACATTGCTAACGAGGAAGTTTCTACAATATTAACGGAGTCTTTAATCGATGGTGATATTAAAATAGACAAATCAAACGCGGAAAACTTAAAGTTTGATAGCGATGGCAATGTAATAATCAACAATGCTAAGGATATGTTTAACTTTATCACCGCTTATAATGAGTCTTATAGTAAATCTAAAAGATCTGACATTGTTGAAGCTGCTGCGCAAGGTAAAGTAGCTGGAGAATTAATAAAAGAAACACCAACAAAATCTGTTAGCCAAGAGCCAAGAAGATCAAAATCTGAAGTTGACTTATTAAAAGAAAAACTAGAGGAACTTGAAGATAATGAAGGTGATTATGATCCAGATGATTTTGATCAACAAGTAGATAATTTAAAAGCTAAGATCAAAAGAGCAATTGAAAAAGAAAAGACAGAAGTAAAACCTACAGTTAAAAAAGAGGTGTCAGACGAAGACGAGGTTAAAGAAATTGTTAGATCCGAAAAAGGATCTGTAGCTTCTGAGAAAGTTCAAAAACTATATGAAGAAAAAGGATTAGCCGCTGCGCAAGATATTATTAATTTATTTAAACCTATTACAAAAAGAATAGTAGATAAACGTAGAGATGCGCCAGGTTTTGATAGAGAATTACTTACTGATGAAATTGAAACTGGATCTGGTGGTATATTAGATCTTATTAAAAGTTATGTAGGAGAAAAAGGGGTCCCTTTAGCTGCTTACATAAACAGACAATTACCTCTAAGAGCTATTGCTGCCTCTAGAAGAGTATTAGAAGGAGACTTTAAGAAAGACGTTACAGAAGAGAAAGGTTTAATGGCTGAAGAAACTATTTCTGAGACAAAAGAAAAGCCAAAGTATAAAAACGCATTAGAGTCAAATGTTTTTGAGCCTACGGTCTTAAAAACAATGTCTGACAAGATCGTAACTCAGCTTCGTACATTAAAATCCCGTATTGATGAGCCTATATCATTAAATCGTACAGTTACTCCATTGATTGCAGAAATTAGAGATGCAATTGGCAAACAATTGGACATTGACGTTAAAACAGCAATGGGGGGTAAAAAAGACGGGCAATTAGTTAATTGGCTTTTAAAGAATAAACGTTATGTCCTTGAAAATATGACTACAACGTGGTTAATGGGAGCTAATGGACAAGGTGGTATACCTCAAGCAATACAAAAAAGAATAGATGGCAAATGGGTTAGTTATCCTGATTGGGTTGATCAAAAAATAGATAGAGAAGCTGTTTCAACTGATAATGCGGGTAGAACATCTGGCGCAGAATTAGTTAGAAGATTACCTAATGTATTTAATAATGTATCTAATGAAGATTATTTAGGGCAAGTTGTTGGCCCTGATGGTAACCCTATACGAGGTAGAAAAGAATCTTTAGCAAAGGCTGTTTCAGAGGAATCGGCATTTGACATTATATTAAAAGATTTAGAAGGCGAAGGAGAAATATACGACGCCCTATCAAAAAATCAAGAAAGATTAGGATATGAAGTTACTGATGCGTTTGTAAATGAAATGGCTAGACAAGCAGAAAGAGGTAATGTTAAGTATTCTAAAACTTATAATAATTTTAATCAAGACGAAAAATCATTATTTGACAGTAAAATAAATGAATTAAGCAATGCTTTAAATCCTTATTTAATTGACACTAAAAATAATGAAACTATAGGTAGAATATTTAGAAACATTTTTGGAGATGATTTTTCTAAAGAGCAAATTTCAGGGCTGGTTAAAGACTTTACCCCATGGCTTAGACAAATTAGAGATATAACTAAAACTGGATCTTTATATATAGAAGATAGAAATTTTAATTTAAATACATTTTTAAAGGATGTAGCTTCAATGTACGAAGAAGGCGTTTTAGATGTTTTAAAAATATCTGAAAGTCACGAAACTTTATTTTCAAAAGCTAATGTAGCTGCTGCAAGGGAAACAACTATAGACATGTTTTCTAACTGGGTAGAAGAATTTGGTAAGAAAAAAGCTATAGAAATGATGATCTATAGTGGAGGTACATTTAAAAGTAATTCAGCAATAGGTAATAGAACGGGACTTGCTATTGAAAACGGCATTGTGATTGAAACCGGAAAAGAAGGTAGAAAGTCAAATCAAATTACTCAAAATGCTGAGGATTATTGGGACAATATTGTTTATAGAGCTTTACCAGGTGGTAAATCATCTGAAAATATTAAATTATTAGATGAGGTAAAAAAAGAAACTGCTCCTGAACGAAAAAGGGATAGTGCAAGCGGATCTTTTAAAGATAGAGATTTTGAAGGCAGAAAGAAACAATCAGAAAAATATCAAAATATAGTTGAAAATACTTTTAAATATTATTTTACACCTGATAATAATGTTTCCCCTGCTTCAAAAGCTATAATGATTATACAAATGGGAAGCAACATGGAAACGGCAATAAGAAAATCAGCTGTATTTACCCATGTATTTACCAATCCTTCTAACATGAATGTAGGGGATCTTCGTTATGAGCACACAAGGCCGGCTTCTCAAGTAGCCGCTGAAATTTTGTCAGCATACAAGAAATATAATGGAGACGTGCCTAAAGATGTTCTTGATTCTATATGGGAAACTTATACCGCGGCAGTTATACCTGTTTCAATGGACAATAACCTAAATGCAGCCGGATTAAAATCAAAAATGAATCCTGGTTGGGAAAAAGGAATGCCTACCTGGAGTAGATACTACAATTATGCTACTTTTGGCAATCCTAATATGTTTGCAATTGAGAGTCTTGATCCAAAAGATAAAGGTCAGATAATAGGAGAAGATTTTGTTAAGGCTTCTAATGAATTTGTAGAAGCTAAAAAAAATAATGAAACATCTAACGCTGTTTTAATTTCATTACAAACTGGTAAAAAATCAAAAGGAATTTCCGTATTTGACTTTGACGATACCGTTGGATTAACAAAGAGCAATGTGCTATACACAATGCCTGGCGGCTCTACTGGTAAATTAAACGGAGCGGAGTTTGCAAAGAATGGATCTAAACTATTAGAAGAAGGAGCTGTATTTGATTTTTCTGAATTTAGTAAAGTGGTTGAAGGTAGACCTGGTCCAATGGTTGAAAAGATGAAGAAAATGATTGGCAAGTTTGGTGCAGAAAATTTCTTTATACTTACAGCAAGACCAGCTGATTCAGCATTGCCTATTAAAGAATTTTTAGATTCTATAGACATAAATATTCCATTGGAAAATATAACTGGATTAGGCAATAGTAGTCCACAAGCAAAAGCTGACTGGATTGTTCAAAAAGCAAATGATGGATATAATGATTTCTATTTTGCTGATGACCATTTACCAAACGTAAACGCTGTCAAAAATGCCTTAGATGTATTAGATGTTAAGTCTAAAATTCAACAAGCTCGTGCGAAGTTTAGTAAATCTATGAACTATGATTTTAATAGAATCCTTGAAGAAAACACAGGCACAGAAAGATTTAAAGTATTTTCTGATATTGTTGCGAGAAGAAGAGGAGCTAAGAAAGGAAAGTTTGATTTCTATGTTCCAGCTTCGGCCGCTGACTTTGAGTTATTATTATATAACTTTATGGGTAAAGGATCTAAAGGGGAACAACATAAAAAATTCTTTGCTGAAGCATTCTTAATACCTTATACAAATGGTAATGATTTAATGGATGCGGCTAGACAATCTATTAAGAAAAACTATAAAGCTTTACTTAATTCATTTCCTGATATTGATAAAAAATTAGAAAGTTTAACTCCAGATGGGGACTTTACTTATGATCAAGCAATTCGTGTTGCAATATGGAATGAATCTGATGTAGAAATTCCAGGTATATCTAAAAGAGATATCGCTAAGTTAACAAAACTTGTTAATGACGACGCTCAATTAAATGCTTTCAAGAATGGATTAATTGTTACGGGTAGACAAGGTAAAGGATGGGTTACACCGGAGGAACATTGGGACGCTAATACAATTATATCTGACTTACATAATCTTACTGAAGGCGCTGGAAGAAAAAAATTCTTAGGTGAATTCATTGCTAATGTAGAAGAAATATTTGGTACATGGAATAACGGAAGATTAACTGGACCTAACATGAATAAGGTTGAGGCATTATATGGTACACCTGTTAGGGAAGCATTGGAAGATATTCTTTATAGAATGACTACTGGTAAAAACAAAAGTGCTGGTAACGATAAGGAAACAACAAGATGGAATAATTGGGTAAACGGATCTACTGGAACTATTATGTTCTTGAACACAAGATCTGCGGTGCTACAGTTACTTGGGTCAATCAACTTCTTGAACTTTAGAGATAACAATCCCGTTGCCGCAGCTGCTGCTTTTGCTAATCAACCGCAATATTGGAAAGACTGGGCTCGTATTTGGAATTCAGATAAGATGAAAGAAAGACGTGGTGGTTTAAAAGAGGATGTTGCTGCTGCTGAGATTGCTAACGCTGCTGCGGGTAGTAAAAATAAAGTGAATGCGGTTGTTTCTTATTTATTAAAGATTGGATATACACCAACACAATTAGCAGATAGTTTTGCTATTGCATCAGGAGGTGCTCCATTCTATAGAAATAGAATCAAGTCTTACTTAAAAGAAGGTTTAACAGAGGCAGAAGCAGAAGCTAAAGCTTGGAATGACTTTACTAAAGTATCTGATGAAACACAGCAATCTGGAGACCCTAGGGATATATCTAAACAACAGGCAAGTCCAGCAGGTAGGTTGTTATTAACATTCCAAAATACCTCAATGCAACAAGCTCGTATTGTTAAGAAAGCGTTTTTAGATCTTAAAAACCGCAGAGGAGATGATAAGACAAATATATCTAAAATAATCTATTATCTTACTGTTCAGAATTTATTATTTGCTGGATTGCAACAAGGATTATTTGCTGTTGCATTTGGAGGCGATGATGACGATGACGAAAAAGAAAAAGCTAAAAGACAAAAGACACAGACTGAAAAAGCAATATCAGTTGCAGATGATGTATTAGATACTATATTACGTGGATCAGGATTTGTAGGTGGAATAACAGCTACATTAAAAAACATGATACTTAAGTACCTTGAAGAGGTTGAAAAGAAACAACCTGATTATGCTCAAGTTGTATTTGAAGGAACTAACATATCTCCTCCGATTGGATCTAAACTTAAGAAATTATATAGAGGATTAGAGTTGACTAAATACGACAAAGATCTTATAAAAGAAAGAGGTTGGGGAGTAATGCAAGACGGAAGAGTTCATCTTGGCCCAATGTATTCTGTTAGCGGAAAAGTTGTAGAGGCAACTACAAATCTACCAATGGACCGTTTAGTTAATAAAATTGAAAACGTATCACAAGCTATGAATTCTCAAAACCAAGCATGGCAAAGGATTATGATTGGAATGGGGTGGACCCCGTATAGTGTGGGGGTTGAAGGTACTCCTGGAGATTTAAAAATAGAAGCAGAAGGCAAAACTAAAAGAAAAGAGGAAGGCAAAATAAAAGCCGAAGAGTCTAGAGAAAGAAAAAGAGATTCTATAAGAAATTTACCTCCGGAAGAAAAAAGAAGACTGCGATATGAAAGACATAAGAAATGGAAAGAAAATAGATCTAAAAGGAAAATGGGTTGACAATAATAGGCAACATACCTAATTACCCATAAATAAAAAGGGAAGCTGTAATTAGCCTCCCTTTTTTTATTTAATTAAATTTCTAGTTTAGGGTCATCGCTGACCTTTTCTTCAAGGTTTTCCTTTGCTTTTTCTGTTAATTTTTGAATGGCTTCATCATATCCAGGCATTAACTTAACGGCTTCTAATGTACCAGCCGCTAATGTAGTAAGATGTTGCTGTTCACTCATTATTTGTTGAAGCACTCTAATCAATGCCTCAATTTTGTTTTTCATTTCAATTAAACTTTGTTCTTTCATTTTTCTATTTTATAAAACATTACGAATACTTTTCTACTTTTAATAAATTCATTTGGGAATTTACTATGAAAATAATTACAAGGATATGATATTAAACGGTTTTTTTTATGACCAATAACAGATTTTAATATCCATTTGTCCAAGTCGTTTGAATCTTCATTTATTAATTTATCAAACTTTTCCGGTGATATATCTTTTAGTTTTTCCCCATAAAGTTTGTGCTCCCAAAACGCGGTGCCATTTATGCTGTCATGGTTACTATCTGATATATACAATACAGCAGCTCTATCAGGTTGTTGACCTTCTATTATAGAATCATTATGTATACGCCAATCATTATCTTGACCTTCTTTAGCTTCTCTAAAGAACCCCAAAACAGGGGTTACCTTAGAGTGCTCTATAATTGAAACGCCATCACAAACAGTTTTTATAAACTCTTCACTTGGAACCTTTACCCAAAAAGATTTACCGGGCATCTCAACTTTTTGAAATTCACTTTGATCTTTATTTAAGAAATCAATTAATTCCTCATCTAGGAAATCATCTTTTATATATATCATGATTAAGTTATTTCGCAATTACCACCGCCACAAGCAGCAGCGTCAACAAAGTTAGTATTGTCTTGAATCTCAATTACTTTTGAAAGATCTACATTCTTTAATGTAGCCATCATTTCTTCGTAAACTTCTTTGGTACAATCTTCAAATGGAGTTTGCTTGTATGTTCCACCATGATACGGCAATACAGATAATCCATTATAGTATTCCTTATTTGCCCACATCCATTCACCAATAATTTTCCATTCATCATCACGAACAGAAACAGTACATGAAACATTATGTGTATTATTGCCTTTTGAATGTCCTTGTTTAACCCAATCTTTAGAGATTAGCTTAACTCTTTCTAATAGATCTAATGTAGACTCATGTCTTGTTATAGCTCCATCTGGAGACTTCTGTGGAACAGAAATAACTGACTGCGATGTTGGATTAAAATATTCATCTTCTAACAGTTCTGGATGGTTTATTGCAAGATAAGAATAGATTGCTTCATTCTTGCCTAATCGCATACGGCGAATATAATAATCATTATGCCAAGCGTGAATCCCACTACTAGTGCCAAGTACCAGAGAAGTTGTCCCAGCTGGTTTAAC
>Ga0222712_10000650_pt1 | contig 44588 bp, 30 predicted proteins | sample C33_657DmetaG_FD_165043 | JGI IMG/M metagenome (GOLD analysis project Ga0222712, IMG submission 165043) | Estuarine water microbial communities from San Francisco Bay, California, United States - C33_657D | ecosystem: Environmental > Aquatic > Marine > Unclassified | place: USA: California... | reverse complement strand
GGAAAAATATTCGCTAAACCTGTAGATGTCCAATAACCTAAATCACTTTGATAAACTACATGCTTTAAACGCAGCTGTGATTGGATTTGAATTTGAATTCTTTTCCAACATGGTTCGTGGTAGAATCGTGGAGTCTTTATCAAAGTTATTAGGTAAAAAGATTATTCTATCCTCAAAGTACCACTCTAAGATTCCTGTTAACTCGGATACTTTTAAGCTTGAACCTGATTATTCGGGTGGGAGCAAAATGAACGAGCTGATTACAGGTCCCATGCCATATGCAGAAGCAATGCCTGTTCTTATCAGAGTTCTAAGATGGATAGACGAAAATGGATGGACAAACGATAAATGTGCTTTTCAATTCTCAATTAGCTTTGACAAGATGAGAAAGGACGTTGTTACAAGAATGGAAAATCTGGACAAACTTCAGTTTATTCTTGGTCTAGATGAAGGAGTAATTTATTCCAAGTTTGGAAACAGAACAAACAACGTTTATGCTAAGTCAATTAAAAAGATCGTTCCGAGAAACAGATTCACCTCTATCGAAGATTTGGTGTCAATAGACCCTAAGATTTTCAAACTTCCAGATGACAAATATTATGGAGCCAACTTTACAAAACTAAAAGATGGATACATTGAGATTAGATATCTAGGAGGAAGAGACTATCAGAAGAAAATAACAGAAATTAGAGAGATCATAGATTATGTTATAATCCACCTCTATAATATTCTTAGTGGGAGAACTCAATATTCTCAGAAAGATTTAGAAACTCTAAAACAAATGATGAGAGAATATTCTAAGGTTGTAAAGAGCTTCTCGGATCCTAGAGCATTCTTTATGCACTATCCTGACATTCATCTCTTGGTCGATTTGAAGGGGTTTGAAGAAAACATCAAAACATATTATCCGATGATCAGAGAGAAAATTTTCGATCTGATTGTAGAAGGAGGAGTTAGACACGGATTCTTCAACTATGATACTTCTACCGGAAGATTCCAGTTAAAGGATGCTAGATGCAGGGATGCTTCTTACATTACAGATATAGATCTTCTTGACTGCGACATTAAGGGATCTAAACTTTTTAACTGCAATCTATATGGATGTTCAGTTAAAAATTCTCAACTAGAGGAATGTCAACTTTTCACAGGAAATACCGTTTCTAATAGTAAGGTGAAATCCACCTCTGTGGACTATTCTAATCATCTAGACGAGTGTTACATCGACTGTGAAGATAAAATCATAGATTGTGACATTAAAGGTGGTGTGATAAGAAAAGCAGATCTTGGAAGAAATGCTAAAGTTTCCGAAGAAACTGAGAAAGTAAAAGACTTTGAAGAAGTTAGACGAGAAAGATTCATCGCAGATTCTAGATTAAAAGACGTCAATGTTCATTTCAAACCTCAAAAGTTTAGAGACCAAAACTGGACATATAAAAAATTATATTAACCATGACAGAAGCAGAACTAATACAAGAGATTAAAGACGATTTATCTGCGTCTTGTTCACTTCCATATAATCTTAACGATCAAGAGATCATTAGGATCATCAACCGGGCTAAAGCTTGGATGTACGACAACTATCAATATGCTGTAGAGCAAAGATTTTTTGTTCTTGGTTCTACCCTTTTTGCTACCCCAGAATTTTTAAGAACCAGACAGATTCAACTTCCTGAAAAAATTGTAACTGTCTTTGATGTTAGGGAAGCAAACAATCCAGGGATTTCCGGTAATCCAGATAGGGATTTTGGAAGCTCGAAACTTCTGGGATCAGAGTTACTTCTTTCTCCTTTTATGGGGGATAACTTGGTTTATAGAACAGTAATGTATTCTTACTTTGATTTGGCTAAAGCCTATCTTCTAGAAACATTTGCTTTCAGATGGAACAAAAACACTAAAAAACTTACCATCTTAGGTAGAAACCCAGCAGGCTCGCCAAATAACGTTGGAACAGGTCCAAATAACTATGTTAAGTCGGTAGCAGTTAGTTGCTTTGTTGCAATTGAAGATTACGAACTTTTTGACGATGAACTCTTCTCTAGATACTGCAGAGCAAAAGCAAAGCAGAGTTTGGCTAGAGTTATTAGTGCTTTCAACTATAATCTTCCAGGTGGGGTCCAAGTTAATTCAACAGATCTAAAAGCAATGGGGGATGCTGAAATGCAAGAAGTAATGGAAATGATCAACGGGGAAAACACCCCATCTTACTTCCTTCAGTGGAACTAATTGTCTTTATTTTCCCATCCTTTTATCGATGGATATATATTGGAAACTAACAGTTTCCAATGATAGAAATTTACAACAGGGATCCCGGCGATTATGGTTACAAGAAGGACATTCTTGAGACCACTGATCCTATTGAAATTTGTATAGGTCAGATAAAAATGCTCCTTTTAACAAATAAGGGGGAAGTTTTAGGTGACCCTGGATTTGGGATCGGTCTAGATGATTTAGTTTTTAACCTAGAACTTTCTGAAACTTCTATTCAGAAAGAAATAAATTTTCAGCTGCAAACTTATTGTCCCCTATTTTATGATCTAGGCGGATATTTTAAATTGGAATTTTTTCAAGGAACACTTAGAGATATAGCAAATCTATACTTCTTTATTCCAGGATACTCAAATCAGAGCCCAGCAATATCACTTCAAGTAACATAACAGATAGGAATGAATAATATTTTTCAGAAAAATAATATCCTAATTAGAGGTCTTCTAAACACGACCTATAATTTTTTACAGACGACTTATAATCAGACTAGGAATGTCTTTACTACTGCATCTGCATGGGGACAAATTCTATTCGTTTTAGAGAACTTGTCTCAACTTATACTTTATTTTATCGAAGATTCCATTACGGAACTAAACATCTATGAAGCAACTAGGGACTATTCAATTAGAAGTTTAGCTAGAATCTCAGGATATGATCCTGCTAGATCTATGGCGGCTCAAGGAGAAATTGCAGTTTCATGGAATCTGACTACAACAGCACAGGTTGGCGGAGGAGCAGTTATCATTCCGGAAAATACTAGAATCCAGTGTCAACAAAATGGACTTGCCTACACGATAGTGATTAACGGGCCAAGGGTAAAAATTCCTTTAGTTAGAGATAATATAACAAAATTTAAAATAGTTCAAGGTGCTTTTTCAACGACTACTTTCACAGGAAGTGGAAATGCCCTTCAGAGTTTTAACGTTCCAGTAAAGGGGGGTGTTTATGTTGATCAATTTTATGTTGATGTTTATGTGAACGATAACAAATGGAAGAGATATGATTCTCTCTATGATATTCCTCTAGAAGGAGAAGGTTATCTTTCCAAGTCTGGTATTAGCGAAGGGATTGATATTTACTTTGGAAATTCCAATTTTGGTAAAGTTCCTCAGCCTGGTGCATTCATCAAAGTTAACTACCTTTTAACTGCTGGTTTCTTAGGAAATGTTAGATCTACTGCAACTTCAAAAATCACCTATAAATTTTTGGATCAAGGAACAGATCTATTTGGTAGCGAAGTAAATCTAAACGACTTCCTTCAGATAGTTAACACTGTAGATCCTTCATTCGGAGCAGATTCTGAACCCATTAACATTACTAGACTGGCAGCCCCAAAGACGAGTAGAGCTTTCGTATTTGCAAATGCTGCAAACTATGAAATTTATCTTCAGAGATTCAATATTTTCTCTCAGATCCAGGCGTTCTCTACCTTTGATGATGAATATTTAGACGACGACAACGTGGTTTATCTTTATTTGGTTCCTGACGTGACTTTAGGTCTTGGATCAAATGAGGATTACTTTAGCATTCCTCTATCTTCCTTCCTCCTTACCCAAGCTCAAAAGCTTGCCATTCTAAATCTAATCGAAGACTCTGGATCCATGATTGCCACTACTGTTGTTAAAATTGTAGAGCCAAAAATTTCCAGATATGTGGGAAATGCTATTATAACTGTTTTTGAAGGATTTGATCCCGACATAATTAAAGACCAAATTCAGTCTACAATTTCGGAATATTTTATAAACCTGAAGAGAAGAGATAAAATTCCAAAGTCCGATATGATTGCTTTAATAGAGTCTATTCCTGGGGTGGATTCTGTTTCTTTTTATTTTGTTGGACAAGCAAACGAAGCTTACCATGCTACTGTTGACGTCCTCCCCAATGTTAGTACCAGTGAATTGAATACTAATATTGGATTTGACGATTTTGGAGACATTATTATCGGAAGAGGAGAACTGGTAGTTATTAGAGGAGGATGGAACGACAGATATGGAAACTTCTATGAAGTAGGAATAGTCCCAGGAAAACCTTCTGCTTTGAACATCTCTATCAAAGGAATAGTTCCTGTTAACTATCTCTCAGAACTGAGCGCTGAAACTAAGGCCCAATTAATAGCTGCAAATAAATAACAATATGCCACTAGACTATTCCCCATATTTTCCACCAAACGGTAAAAATGCCTACACCAATTTACCAGTAGTCCCTTCTACTAACTCCACTTCTAATACTGCTAGTGGGTTAAAGTATAAGACTTTTACTACTAGCTTTGATACTGTTACCGACACTTATTCGACTGCAGCTTTAGCCGAGATTAGATCTTACAATCTTGGTTGTACCGGATATAGAATGATTCTAGTCTCTTCCGCTGGAAATTACACATACGCTCCATGTCAAACCAATCAGGAGTACATTGACATTATGAATCAAATGCCAAAGGGGGATATGAAGAGAAGATATTATCTATTTGATCAGACAGAAAATGTCTTTGACGTAACAGATTCTATTAATGATAATGCTTACACCGGATTTGATTATAAGGAACAGATTTTTCCTAGAACTCTCTCTAATTTGATTTACGCAAATCCACAAAAAATTCCAATCTTGGATAAATTCCAGAGGGTAGTTTTTGCTCTAATTGAAACAGTAAAAGAAATAAAAAACTATTTTAACTATACAGTTCCCTTTAATAACAGAAGAGTTTTCTAAAGATGGCTAATCTACACTTAAGATTTTTTGATAAACAGGGGGATCCTTTAAATTTTCAGTATATTGGACCGACCGGTTCTTCTGTTCTGGACAGTAGTTTCGCTTATTTTTCGATTAATTCCGGAACTACACCTGCTCAAGGGTATATGTCCTTTGTTGATGCGGATGCAGTTGATCCTAAAATCTACATTAACACTATAGATAGGAACGGATCTAGTTCAGTTTCGTGGGCTAATTCTGTTCTTGATTCGATAGTAGACGGGGCGAAGATTAGAGTTAATCTGTCTGTTTACCCTGCTCAAAATTTAAGTTTTAATGTTACGGACGTTTCTATTTCAGGAACTACGATAACTCTTTCTATTTCTAAAGTGCTTGGTTCTACGATTATTTCTAATCAGAACAACATCACTATGACCACTGTCTACCAGAATCTTCCTGGCGGATATTTCTATGGTGAGATGTACTTTGACCCAGTTTCTGCAGGTCTTTATGAGAACCAACAGATATTTATAGTTCAGCAGTTTGTCGTTGGGGGAACAGGTGAACTTGGATACCCGCATACAAATGCAACAGGCCCCACCGCAGGAACCCCTCTTTGGAGAACCAGATGGGAAAATGATACCTACGGGAATACAGATGTTAGTGATATAATTTTCACCTATCAGATAACCCAGAATGACCCAGACATTGCAGGAGAACCTGCGATTGTCAACTATCAGAATATTGCAATCCCTGTCGGAGGGACTTCAGCAGACTTTTATTCTATTGCCTATCCTGGATACGTCCAAACCCCATCGGTAGATTCGACTGCTCTATCAATCAACGTTGCTCTTAATGCTCCAGATATTGCTGCAGAAGTTTATGAAAGAAGACTAATAGTAGAAGATATAACTTCAGGAACCCCCGAGAAGATTGTAGAAATTCTATTCTATGGTCAGATTATCGGGGAAGACTCCAGATTAGATGTTTTGACCGCAAACTTGGGAAGAGCATTCTATCAGTCAGATTCTACGATTCTTCGTCAGCACAACCCATATGAACCCTTTCCAAACTGGGTAGAGATCAACGAGAAGAGAAAAGAGCTGATGGTTGCTGGGGAGGAAATATTCCCATATATTGGAGCTTATAAAGGACTTATTGGAGCACTTCAGTTCTTCGGATACCAAGATCTTAGGATTAAGGAATACTGGTTAAATCTTGCTTATCAAAAAGTAAAAGTTAGTCCTCTTCTAGAAAACCAAATGTTCTTGGACAAGTACGACCAAAGTTTTATGGTAAATCAGTCCTTCTTGATTGCAGATCTTCTAGATAATGAGAACAGTGGAAAATATAGACTTGAGCAGACTTACGGACCAGATGGGGATGGAAACTATGTTCTGGATGTTTCCGGAGAAGACACTCTAATTCCTAGCAAAACTTATAAAAAGACTTCACTATTTGGCCTTTACTATGACATCAACAGAGCTTCTGCTATTGAGGATGAATATGGGTATCCTATAGTTGAGGAATCTTTCCTCTTTAGTCAGGAGGAAATCCTAACAAAACTATTTGCTTTAAAGCAAAGACTTAAACTCACTTATCTTCCTCTAAATGCAAAAATCGTAGACATTACAGGGGAGGGAGTTTACTTTGAAGTTTATAATACAAAATCCTGGACCGACACAATGGAAAGAACCGACATCGACTCGGGATTCTACTTTGATGTCAAATCCAACCCACCGAAGGGATTTATTGAGGATCTAAGAGCTTTTGGCCTTAGAACTTATCCAAATGCAATCCAGACCCCGATGAACTATTATGACGACTTTACTTATAATGTCGGAGTTACAGGGGCAAGCGGAAATGCTTTTATATTTACTGGGGCAACCGGGATCGTTTCTAATGGGTTCAATCCAACTTTGACTCTTCAGAAGGGGAAATCCTATAACTTTGATCTAACTACAATTGGGTATAATTTTTATCTAACTACCAGCCCTTCATATAGTCAAGTTGATCCTTTGGGTGTTACTAATAATGGAGCGAGTGGGGGAACTGGAGGTGCAGTTACAATCAACGTCAATCCACAGGAACAGCCAACAATCTATTATTATTCGAATGTCACCCCTTACTTGAAAGGGTCTATCAATATTATCGATGCACCAGCTTCTGACTTAGGAAACATATCCCTACCATTAGAGTCCAGCCAGATCTATACCCCAGGTCAGAATACTGCCATGCAGACTGCAATCTCTAATTTCTATTATCTAAAAGAAAATGGGCAGATTAAATCTCTAGGGGATGGAACAACGGATCCGGTAGAATTTATTGACCCTGCAACTGGTCAGCCATACCAAAACCCAATAGGAATGCCTATCATTCTAGAAACTATTCTAGATGACTGGATCTGGGATGAAATGGGGGTTAGTTGGTCTTCTTTGAATCTCCCAGAATTTAAAGTTGGGGATCTAGTTGACATCAAAACTTTCCAGGATCCTTATGGCCCTTTTTATGGACCAACTGGGCCAACTGGAGTTACCGGATGGACAGGAACTACCGGAGGTGGCGGGGGACAGATTGTAAATACTTTCTATGATACTCAGACCTATACCGTTAAGCTTTCTTCGACTCTAACAAATACGAATCTAACGGTAAATCTATTAACTTCTGCTATCCAGGAGATGCAGCTTCTAACCTGGGCGAATATCAATTTCTCGAATTATAATGAAGTTGAATGGATAGTAGAAAAACCAGCAACCCAACCAGGAAGTCCTTACTACTTTGAGTATAGAGGAGCTATCATGGACTACTACAAGCTTGCCCACTTCCTTCCTTATGTAGGAGAATATACGGTCACTTGTAACATCTATGACTCTTATAACTTTAGAGCGAATGTCATTAAGAAGTCTTTGATTAAAGTCGATCCAGTAGAAATCCAGCTGGATGCTTGGTCTAGATATAGAGAAAATGAATACTACTCCTGGAATCAGACAGTTAGAGACTGGAATTCTTATAACTCGATCTGGGAATACCCGGCAGAAGGAAAAACTTACGACCAATTATTAAAACAGCTTCCTCCCGAAATTATAGAGTTTTCTACTTACGGAAACAATGTTCAAGGAACTCAGGACATGCTCGTAAGGGTTTCAGATCTCCCGATCGGAGCTTCTGGAAATATAGTTCTTTCCCAGAATCTTTACAACATCACTCAGGCTTATTCAACTAAGATTTCTGGAAATCAATACAATTATGTCACGATCTTTACAGATCAAGACCACGGATTTGTAGAAGGGGCTAAGATTTTCATTAGAAATTCATCACCTCAGATCAACGGAGCCTGGTATGTGACTATACCAGATGGAGCAACCGGGAATTCTTTCCAGATCCCAGTTCCTTTAGCGACAGATTCTGCAAACACTGCATTTAGCGCAGGTATTGGATCTACTGGGGGAAATACTATCCTTTATATTGTATCAACCTACTATCCAAACCAGACAGTTACTGGGGGTGGAGATATAGACATTCGGGTTAACGGGAGATCCATCGGAGCAACTTCAGCCGGGGAATCTCTTCAATCAACAGTAAACTCAATAGTGGAGGTTGTAAATTCAGTTTATACCCAGCCCGACTATATTGCCGGAGTCACTGGGCCAAATTCTATCCCAGCTACTATCAATATTCTTGCTAATACAGATTCTGGAAATATAGGAAATGGAGACATCCTAACTGCAGTAGTTACTGGAGCTTTGGAGATTGTTTCTATCGACCCAACCCTTTCCGGAGGGGCAACCGAGTCTAGTGGATACATTTCTTGGAACCAAAATTACGGATCATTCCCGGATGAAAATCTTAGATATTGGGGTTATCTTACTCTAAACTGGGATTCGATACCAACTTCGACTTGGGATCAAGCTTATGCTCACGGATGGTATGACTTCGAGTATGATAATGGATGGCTAGGAGGATTTGAAATCCATAGTGCTAAAGTTGGAGATAACATCAAAGTTAGCACGGGAAATGAGACTTATCCTTTCCCAGTTGGGGTTACTTTCAGTGCAACCGGGGGAGTTACCGGACCAACTGGATACATTACACTCTCGGGGGCAGCTTCGGAATTGAACGAGTCTACAGAACCTCACATCTCCAATTTCTACTATCAAGTAATTCCTTACGGATATGGGGATCTTTTAACTACAGATGGACCAATTGAGACCTCGTTTTCTTTTGTTGGAGCAACATCTGGGCCATTTACAGTTCCTCCAACTATTCCGGGATCTGCACCCGAACTGGTAGTTTCTTTCACATATGCAACTGGACCTTAATAAATAGAAGAAATGTCAATACCTTTAAAAATATATCAGTATCAATCGGTAGTTTACACAGACACTACTACAGGAGCAAGTCCTTTTACTCTATCTTGGGCTTTCGCTGGAGGAATACCTTCTAGCGGAACTGCATCCACAGAAACAGTTCTTTATAACGTTCCTGGATTTTACACCGCCTCATTGACGGCAACTGACATCTATGGGACAACAAAAACTTTGGTTGAACCCAGTTTGATTGAAGTTGCTGCAAGTAGCTTAATTGGTGGGATTTCCGGTCCTACCCCTTCTAAGGTTAGGATGAACGAAACTTATCAGCTCGACGATGCGAGCGTAGGAGATCCTTATCCTGCAATTAGCTGGCTTTGGACACTTCCGTATGGGGTGACGGCAGGAACTCAAAATGTTGGAGTTACCGGATACATTGATTGGTATACTCTTACTGGAACTTATTCGGGCTCTCCTGGATCAATTTATGATGGAATCATAAATTTAACTGCAAGCAATGGATTCAACCCAACTTCATCATCTGCAGTTGTTCAAGTTGAAAAACTTGGCCCTTCGGAAATCCTATTTATGAATGCTACTGGGCCTGCCAGTTCTATTGTAACTACCGGGTTTATCGGCAGCGTTCCTCTTTCTATCGTTCCCCCTAACAATCCTATTTCCAGCATAGATTTTGGATATCCAGTAGATCACTGGTTAGTTAAAACCGATTTTAGATTTAGAGGGCTTTCGAATACAACTAACGAGTATTTCCATTCGACGAATGAGAGTGGACAGGTGATGATTCTCACAGGACTTTGGAATATCCAGATGTTTATGGATATAATTCCTGGATTTATCGTGATAGACGGATCTCTTTATACCGACTACTCTTCCGTACCTGTTAATGCCGCAATAGGAACTGGGCTCTATGTCATCCAGAATCAATCTCCAGAATTTTTTCTTGCAGATGAGTCTGACTTCTTAGAAGGACTTTACAATAATAACAACTACAGCATCCAGTTGTTTAACACGATGCTTAGTAACCCATATAAATCTCTGCATAGTGGAAATCTCCAATATGTAAATACGACTCAATATAACTTTCCTCCTGGACTAACCGGGATGTCTTATATAGATCCATTGGGCATGGGAGCTTCTGGTGAAAATCCAATGATTTATTCACCTGCTTATCTTCAGAGTCTTCTAGGAGCACCTCCAAGTCCTCGATATACTGTTTATATCACTGCAGTCGTTGCAGCAGTTCCATATGGTGCAACTGCAGAAATTGGTCTAATCGGGTTAACCGGTAATGATCCTCTCACGAGTGGAAATTTCCTAGTTGCTCAAAACAACTCCAATGGTCCCGGGTTTGTTCAATATTTAAACAATGCAATCAATGCTTCTATTCCAGGAGGAACTGGATTTATTGATTTTGTAGCAGGACCTCAATTTAATTGCAGCTACAACGGACCTTCTGGAGCTTCTTATAATCCCACCAACTATAACGGAGTTATTTTAAGAATCTTGAACAATACTTTGGTTCAATCCGTTACCATTAGCGATAACTCAGCGTCTCTCTCTAGCTCATACACACCAAATATACCGTTTGCTCCATTTGCTGCAGATACTAACAATGCTCAAGGATCTACTGAAACATGTAGTGGCCTTGCTTCTACTATTCTTACATCAATTGTAGGGGCTGGTCCAGGAGCATATAATAGTTTTACCCTAGGAGGAACAGTGGGATACCCATAAAAGATAAATAAGACAAATGCCATCTACCGGAGCGTATATAAATCAAGCACAACTAGACGGGTTCAACAATGTTTGGGCCGTAGGAAGAGATCTCAGCAAATTTGACGGGACAATTTTAACATATTATGACTACCTAAATTCTGCTGTCCCCAGCAACAATCCATACTATCTTGACACTAGAAGTATTTCTATAGACGAGGACAACACCAAATGGGTTGGCTGTGCATACATACCGACACTTCCAAGCTCCTTGATTTTCAACGTTCAAGGACCATATGCTGCAACGGGCCAAAGCTGGACTCCTTTTGATATTATAGGGGCAACTGGACTAGCGGTTGATGTTCCCACCATCTATGCTTCACCTTATGGGGAAGAGGTTTTAGCATTCATATCCTCTTTGAATGGAGGATCTGGAACTGGACCAGTTGGAGTTTATGGGGTAACCGGAGGAAGTCTTTATGTCTACAACAAGATCTTAACTACTTGGACCGAACCAGCCGAAAATTTCATTTGGCCCCACATTTATGACATCAAGGCAAAGGGAATTCTGGGATCTACATATGAATATTATTTAGCTACGCCGCAGGGAATTTATATTATTCCTCCCGGAACTCTGGAAGTTTCTAGTTTCCTAGGTGGACAACCTTATGTTGAACAGGCTAACATCTGGAACAGCAAAAACACTTCACTCCCTTCTGATACCATTTACTCTCTAGATTTTGACGAGAATGGCCACCTATGGATTGGTACAGATTCAGGGTTAGCATATTGGGATGGAAGTAAATTTTATGTTTGGGATTCTTCTTCTCTCACCGGGCTACTGTCTAATGAGATTATGATGGTCCAAAGCAGACCAAACGGACACGTCTTTTTTACTGCAGGGAATCCTGAAAAGGGAGAAGGAACTGGTTTTTACTATTTTAATGGGGACACTCTAACCAACTACAATTCTTCTAACTCGAGCCTTCCAAGCGATGATGTATATTCAATCATGCTGGTCGGAGATAAATCCTCTAATAACGGAACTGTCCTCTATCCAAACGACATCATCCTAGTTTCCGGGAATAACATTGGATTCTTCGACTATACAATTCCCCACATCTATGCCACTTCTAAATATGCAGGAACTACCGGATGGAATTTTGTAGACTATACCCCAACCACAGAAGCCCTCCCCACAGACGAAGCTAAGCTTCCCAAGGCAAACAAATACACTTGGACTTATCCTTCCTGGAGAAACTATCAGAGTTCATATCTTCAGTATAAGCATCCCGGGTTAGATCCAAGAAATTTATTCCTGGAAGCTAATTTGAAAGCAATTGCAGATGGAAGAGCGGGTGAACAAGACTATTGGAACCTGGGTAGAATCCCTAATTTTGACGCAGTCCAAACTGCCCAGTCCTTACAGGATGCTACCTGGGTAGATGGAATAACCGGGGGAACCGGAGATGTTAAAATTACTTCTACAGCATACATAGATGAAAAATATGTCTTCGGAGGATATAGCACAGATCAAAGCGTCTACTTTGGGTTAAAAAATAATCTGGAAGACCTTATAGTTTCTAACCCAAACCCAACATATTCTTTTTATCAGCCTTGGGCAGGTCAGTCTTTCGGATTTGTCTCCTACTATAATAAAGCTGGACAAGTTCAAGACGTTCTGACCATTAGAGGTTTAGAAACTGAAGTTCATGATGTTCAGACCTCGACCGACGAAAAATCTCTATATGTTCTAGGAACTTACAAGGGATACATTGAGATTGGAGGATTAATTTACTCTTCGACATATCCGGGAGCAGGAGGTATGACAGGACCAACTGGTGGCCCTATCGGATTCTCTAACATCCAAACCCCAGGAATAACAGGAAGTCCATACACTTACCCTTGGATCTACGACGGAACACAAGCTATCCCAGCCACTGGTCCATTCGTCCCAGATACTTCGGTTGTTAACGATCTCAAGACATCTATTTTCTTAATGGAAATTGATAAGAACATAGGAAGTGAGTCTTCCTATGGAGGAATAAACTTTGGCGTGACGGGTGCTCTTGGATCTTCATACAGAGTTAAGGATTTTAGAATATTCCCTGGAGCTAGCTCTGGATATAACCCAAATTCTTCTTCCACTTCAATAGACACAATATTATACGGCTCAACTCTTTCTCTTTCTGTTTCTGACTATGAAGTTGAAATAGTTGGAACTTTGGAGGGAGGAATTTCAACATACAAGGACGATTATGGGAGAGATTTAGATCTTCCGTCTACCTCCGGATTTCTGTTCTCCTCTTGCCCTACCGGACCTTCTTATTTAAAGGGAGGATTTTGGATTTCTCTTGGGACTGAATTGGAATTGCTAAAGACTCAAGTCACCTCAGGAACAGGTGGAAATGTAATATTTAATTCTGTTCAGAAGGATCAAGGAACTTTAACTTATTTGATTACCGGAACCTCGGATACGTATTCTTTTAACTTTATAGGATCTACTTTGATCGGTGGAACAACAGGATCAAATTCTCCTTTCTATTTGGTTTCTAGCTACACCCCCTCTCTTAGTTCCTATAATTTTATTCAGACCAATAGTGCTCCCGTAGATCAGTATCAAGGAATTGATTCTGCTTATTTAGATGGAAAATATTACTGGGCTACTTTCTATTCTGGAACTGGGTCTTTTGGGTCTTATTCAATCTCAGAAGAAGTTGATTATAATGGATACAGCATTTTAACTGCTGAGATTACCCCTTCCGAGTCTTTGACTCAAATCTACTCAAATAAAGTTCTCCCTGTGGATCTAAATTCTACTTCTTTGGGAATGGACGATCTTGAAGTGGGAAGAGAAAGACAGAGATTTTATTCTTTCTTCTCACAAGGAGGAACTGCTTCTAATAATATCTATAAGGTTAATCCTAGCGGCGGATTAAACGGATCTATTTATGTCGGAGGGACCGGTCATATCAGACTTTCTCTTGACAGGGAGGATAATCTCTTGACAGGAGGATATAGAATAGGATCAACCGGGCCCACAGCTCTTCCTGTTGCTTTATCCACAATAGACAATTCTTTCACTGCATTGATTCCTCAATACATTCCTGGAACAGGGATAGATCTAGGAAACATTATTTCCCGTGCGGGATCAGGAGCTTGGACGTGGGCAGACGTGAGCAATTCAGAAGGAGACCTTCTAGTTCCGATGCTTTCGACCGTCTTCTTTAGCAACTATGCATCTCAGATATTTGGAAAGCAAAACAATAGATGGATTTTAAAGGATGCAAAGAGTGACACTGTAATTCTAGACGTTAAATCTATTCCTTATTTCATTTACACTTTTACAGAAGCTGGATATTATACCATTCAAAATTCAGTGGAAGACTCTGCTGGAAACGTATATTTGATTACAAAGCCCGCATTCATTAAGGTTGTTAATCAGTCGGTTGCTTCTGCATCGGATCCGAACCCAGAATTTGTAAATTCAGTGGATTATGGATATCCTCCAGAAATTCCACTAGAGAAAAATTCTTCATATAGATTAAGTAAGAGCTTACTTGAACAGCAGGCTCAGATTCTGAAAGATACTAGACCGCCATTTGGATCTGGACTGGTTGTACCAGATGACCCATACGACACATTTAGTGGGAATTAACTTTCGTATTCCTCGTAAACTTTTAGAATTAGTGGGACGATAGGATTTCTGTGGTTCTTTAGCAGAGTAATTACCTTAACCCCGGGAACCCTTGCTTCTAGAATTTTAAAGAAGTCGATCCCGGATTCTTTCTTGGTTTTTAAATCTATCTGAGAAGTGTCTCCACAGAACATCATTTTAGAGTTTATCCCGAGTCTTCCAATGATCATTTCCGTTTGCTTAGTGCTAACGTTCTGGCATTCGTCCACAATAACACAGGCATCTACGAAAGTTCTACCTCTAACGAAAGTAAATGGGATGATTTCAATGTCTTGGTTTTCAATCATCTTATCTACTGCAGCTTTGTTGTATAGCATGTAGAGATTGGCGTAGATTGGAGCCAACCATGGGTCCATCTTGGCTTTGATGTCCCCAGGTAGAAATCCCATAGGATTTGCTGCATCAACAACAGGTCTGGTGATAATGATTTTTTCAATTTTTCTGTTGAAGAACATGTCTAGAGCGATCTGGCAGGCTAATAGAGTTTTACCTGATCCTGCTTGCCCTTTTAATAGAGTAATCTCGTTTTCAAGAACTAGAGCTTTAGCAGCTTTTTGTTCGTCGTTGAGAGAAAGGGAAAAAGTAATCTCATTTTTTGGCTTTCTTCTCTCCGAGTTTTTTTTCCTTGCTTCTTGTGTATTGTTTTGATCCATTGTTGTAAGTCTCCTCTTATATATTTACCTCACTTCCGTAATTAAATTTTTAGTCTCAATTTGATCATTGATATATAAGAAGTATAAAATATAACACCAGAAACAAATAAAATAAAAAAATGGCAACAGTAAGCACAACATCAATTCTAGGATCAGATTCCATCTCGGCATCCAGAATAACTATCAACTCTAATTTCCTTATTCTAGAAAACTGGATTAATGGGTATGTAAGCACTTTTGGAATCGACACCAATAATGGTATTTTGAATCTTTCGAATGCTACAACCGGATCTATTTATGCTAAAACAGGATATTTCAACCAGATTCAAGTTCCAGCTTCTGGATCTTTTACTGCTAGAATCCTGGCTAGTGGAGCGGGATCTTTCACAGATGTTAGTACAACTACGTTTACCTCAAGCGGCCTAACTACAATTAATGGGACTCTTGCTCAAACTGGAATTTCTACATTTGGAGCTACTGCTTCATTCAACGGAACAGCCAATCTAAACGGATCAGTAGTTCTAGGTCCTTTGGGAAATATGACTAGCACGAACACAACTTATGTTTCTGGAGCTACTGCAGGTCAAGCTTTCCCTTCTTCCACAACTCTAGGTGGTGGAGGATATTTAACTTCTATTGATTCTCCTTATGCTATTACTGGACTAGAGGATGTTATTTATGCAAACTGTGGTCCTACTGGATTCTATATGTCCGTAGTAGGAGGAAGTGGAGGAACAGCTGCTAATCTTCCCGCAGGATTTAGACTTAGAATCGTTAACACAAGCGGATCTACTGGTTATATCTACACGGGTATCCAAGGGTCTTCAACCACCTACTATACTGGATTTAATACAACTACAACTTATGGAAACTATGCAACAGGTGGGATTGTAGTAAATCAAAATAGCCAATATCAAGCTGCAGTTCACCTTCAGTGGGAGCCAAGAGTTGCTCAAGGCCAAACAACTCAAGCGGGATCTTGGATCGTTCTTTCCGGAACTAACGTAACAATATAAAACTAAAAAGCTATAGATGGCTACAACCCCTTTTATAAGACCACTGCAGGTACAAGGAGGAACATTTTATTCCTTCTCCTCTTCTGCCGAGGATTTATCTTTCACCTTTAATAACTCAGTCAACAAATTTAAGTTCTCTAAGTTTGCTCTTCTTAATATCCCTCCAATCAACAACGGAGATCCTTTAGGAAATTCACTTAAGTTGAATGCTCCTGATAGTGCTTTTATCGACTATGCAAGTGGAGCAGATCAAATAATCACCTCAAACCAGAACATAAATTTTTCTCAGAGTTTTCAAAGCTATTGCTTAAACCTCGAGTCCACCATTCTAAGTGCAACTGACTATGATTCTTCTCTTAAACAGACAGTGGCGGAAAGAGTTTTCTTCAAATGGCTGAAGGAGATAGGAGGAATTAGATATCAGCAAGCAAATTCAACCCAGGTTTCATCATTGCTAAACCAGACCAACGTCACTATAGTAGATGACCTTCCTGTTAATGAGATCAGATGGGTGGAAGGGGATCCTGTTGCAGGGACTACCGGATCTTATGGACTTACCGGGTCAACTTATAATAGAGTTGTACAATACATTGGGAATCTAGATATTGTAAATTCGGTTAAAAATAACAACAACACTTATTCCGAGGTCTATGTTTATGTTCCAACTAAAGACGGAAATACCCCTACGGTTCTTTTTAAGAATAACTTGGACATCAACTACTATCCCGACTATTCCTGGACAAATAACCCAGCAGATCCTCTTAACGATGAATATCTCCAAGGAAGAGCATATGATGAATTAAACCCAAGCGGACTAACCAATCTAGCAATCTTTGATGATGATGTTATTGGAGCTCCTACTGCTTCTTATACTTGGACATATGATGGATCTACCGGAGCGGGAAACTGGTATTCCCCGAGAGCACTTGCAAATACATATTTCACAGATTCTACTTTTACTGACCCAACTGCATATATTCTTACTAAGACATTCGATGCTAGTTCTCAGACTTACGTTAGAACTAAGCTAGATTCTGTCGGAATTGATTTCGATCCAGATTCTTATCAGCAGATTGTTTCTGATCCGTCAATTTCTACAATAGAGGAATTCAATTCAACTTCGGCAGCTCAAGATTTTGAATTTAACGCGGTCCTAATCTATTATGATGTGTATGACCCAGCAATTCCTGCGGATTCTGCTACGAATTTATATGGAGTTCTATTCCTAGATGACATCCAAGACCAAGGTGCTAGCATTTACGGGATTCCAACCCTTCAGAAATACAAGCCAAATATCGTTACCAAACTAAACGGTAACTCATACGGATTCAAGATAAATCTTAAGTTTGACGTAGATATAGATCAGACGGGGGTAGAACAGGCAATCAACGACTATTCTCCTTTCTCTCTGAGCATGTTTATGGACTCCATGAACGTTTTGCAGGATGCTTCTGCGACTCTGAACAACACAGCATCTATTTATGCTACTCTGGAACAGAGGGTTAACAATCTAGAAAATCTTGCTTTCACGTCAGATACAGTTTTCAACTTAGACCGAAGAATCAATGGCATAGAATCTTCTTTAGCAGCTAACCAAGCAATCTTTAACAATACCCAGGGAATTATGGGTCTGATCAATCAGAACTATGAACTGATTAGAGCTTTGATTAACGGAGAGACAAGCGTTGAAATCTCTTACAATCTAAATCTAGTTAAACAGGGCCCCGGTATAATTGTAGATAGAAGCATCCCAAACGAACTGATAATTATCAATGACAGCCAGGACTACAATATCGGAAACGATGAAGGGGTTGTCACTCTCTCCACAACTTCCTCCAATGTTATAAATCTAAGACCTTACGGAAACTACACCAAGCACATTAATAACGGAACCCCAATTACTCTAAATTCAGATTTGGTGATCAGACTAAAAGACACCGATGTTCAATGGAGAAGAGGACAAGTTTATAGATTCTCTTTCGGAGATCAGATTATCCCCGGAGACTATAGCGTTACCTTCCTAACAAACTCCACTGGACTATATCCTTTGTCTTCACCTTCGAGAGTTCCATATTCAACCGTAATAGTTTCTCTAGTGGATTCTCAGTTTGCTGCACAAGATTATAAACCAGTGATTGATATTGTTTGTATAAATTCTGAAAACTTAACCTTCCAGGTTGATATGATAGGTAGTAGCTTAACAAATAATTCTTAAAATTCCAAAGTAAAAGATGTATACACAAAATTCTATAAGTTCTTTAGTAGCTCAGTTTTTAAGGCTCCAGAAGAATGCTTTAGAAATCATTAATGGCCTTAACCAGGTTGCAACTTCCACCAACGACAATGTGGAAATTCAACTTCTGGACGAGTTCGGATTTCCAAGCACAGCTAGTATTCCAGCATATGGATACCTAAGAGCCCAAATTCAAAGACTTGATAGCAACATAGAAGCTCTGGCAGGTCTAGGGAATAACTTCTCTACAATTAGAAATCCCGATGGAACATACTCACCGATCTTTAAAGCAGAACCCCTTAGGGACCCTGCTCCGATGGTTGGACTTCCAGTTCCTAGCACTTTTGCAGTTAAAGACAACTGGTTTTTTGAGAATTTTTTAACCCCTCTTCTTTACATCAACATCGATGTAACCGGGCAAATCCCAGATTCCGCCGATAGAATTGTGGTTAAAAGGTTAATTGCCAATACGGTAACAGATGAACAAAAAATCTTTTTTGACCAGAATCTAAGGGGAAGAAACGATATAACAGAGACCCAGTATCTTGCTGCTCTAACTGACGCAGGAATTTCTTATTTTACTGACGAGGACACCATTCCTCTTCCTCTAAGATCTATAGTTTATGTTGGAAATTTTAGTGTTCTCCAAATCTTTGACGATGTCGTTTCGACAACAGATGCAAACAACCAGACAGTTCAAGAAACTAGAAGAAACTACAGACTTGACACGTTAAACTATACTGATACTACATCAGGTGTTATTGATGGAAAGACCGTTGCAGTAAATGATTATCTTTTAACTAAAGATGGATCAACATATCAGGTTGTTTCTGTTAATGTCAATTCTACAACAGTTCAACTTAGGAGAATAAATGGATATCAGCCAGTTCAAATTGGACCTGATACCCTATCTTTCTCCAGTTCCAATCTTGGACAGAGATTCATTCAGGTAAATATTGGATATAACGAGAGACAAGGAATCTTCTTCAAAAAAGTTGATGATAACTTTAATATTGTTTCTAGCACTTGGTCTACTGGGATAGTTTTCTTCAGTAATCAACTTTTGATTAACACAACGGCGGGGATTCAAACTCTAGAGCAATATTACCTAAGTTCAGTTTCAGATCTTGGCCAGATGTTCTTAGGTGCAGCCAAGGAAAAAATGGTTCCTGCATACGAAGGGCTAGTTCCTAATCCTCCGGTGTTATCAGCAACTAATTTTAAGGTTGTTCAAGTAAATCAACAGCTAACTGCTGGGACTGCAAAGGCAACCCTAGATCAGAAGATTGCTTCTAAATCTGCTCTTCAGTCTGAAATTAATCAGCTTGATGTTGCAATTGCTCAGACTAGATCTGCACAGTCTCAGATTACAACATCTTCGATTAGCACAGCCTCTCTTTCTAATGTTGTAAGTACTACTCCTCCTGTGACGGAGTCTAGCACTTTGCAAGCAAAAATAGACAGTTTAACCCAACAAAGAGTTCAAAAGCAACAGCTTCTTTCTTCTCTTATTCAAGACATTACAACTCTAACCGAGTCTAATCCAACTCTTTTTGAAGCCCCAAAGTATAGAGTTAGAGGATTCTGGGCGATCCCTGATCCTGCACTTAGCACTAAAACAGGACCCCAGCAGGTTGTTCAGTTCGTAGTTCAGTATAGATATCTGAGCGAAAGCGGAGCTGCTAATCCTATAGTTCAAACCCCTTACGTAGATAATAATGGTCAAACAAAGACCGGAGCATTTAGCGATTGGAATGAATATAAAACGGAAGTTAGAAAGAAAGTCTATGATGCTAATAAAGGGGTTTATGTTTGGGCTCCGGAAGCTACTGCAGATGCTAACGTTCCAAATATTAATCAATTGGATATTCCTATCACCAAGGGGGAAAAAGTTGAGATTAGAATAAAATCTCTTTCTGAAGCTGGATGGCCACAGAATCCTTTGTCTTCTGAATTTTCAGAGAGTGCGATCGTTATCTTCCCTGCAGATTTGACTGTACAATCATCTGCAACCTCGGCAGTTTCAAATGCTTCCGATGCGGCAGTCCTAGCGGTCCAACAAAATCTTCAATCTCTGGGGATAAACGGACTTTTGGCTAAACAAACAACAGTTGGGTCTACAACTTACTATCTAGATGCTGCTTCAGTTCTGAGCGGATTTATTAGTCCAAATGGACAGCCAGTAAGTCTGTTACAAAAAATTCAGGAGCTTCAAGACCAGATAAGCTCTCTACAAGCAGCAGTTGAAAAATCGGTTGGAACTTTGGAAGTTTATATTGTTCTTATCGACGGAACTGCCAGAAAGCTTACCCCAGGAAGCACAAATTCTCTTCCTCCGGTTATCTACAATCAGATTTATTCAAATGCTACTACTTCGGATGCAGGAAAAATTTCTTCGAGCATCTACCAAATAAGAATAGTAAATCCATCTGCTGGGCTTCTCGAACTTTCGAGCGCTCTGCCCGGAGGACTTAATACTCTTGCAGGAGTTCAGAGCACAACCTACTCTAAGCCAGCTGGATATGACGAAAATTTAAGATATGGGGAAATTCCAATTTCTATAACTTCTTTAAATGCTTCTAATATTATCCCGGTTGGTTCACAGACCGCTACAATAACTTCGTTCCAACTTCTTCAGCAGGCTCCTCCTTATATGTCTGCGAATGAAAATGGACAGTTTATCTACCCTAGATGGAAAAGTGTAGGACTTGACACTTCTTATTACAACGCAGAAGTTACTCCATCAGGTTCTTACAACTATTTGGGAACCTTGGATACAACAACTGGATACTATTTACCACTAAATAATAGTGCGGTAGTTCCTTTTGCTCCGTCTTCTACAGCTCCAACCTACAGTAACGGAGGATTAAACGGAGGAGTATGGAGCGGTGGTATAACAGGATCCACTGGATCTTATGTTGGTATTGGGAATGGTTATATAGCTGAGTTCTGTATTAGTAAGGACCACCCGGCTCTAGCCAATGGAAATCCGAACTCCACAACTAGTGTATTCACCCAGTTGATTACTCCAGATTTCTCTAATGGAACTGTAGTTTACCCTTACTTTAGACATTCTGACTACTTCTATGTCGATACGAGATCTACCAACTTTGCTACCCAACTTGGATGGTCTCCGGTTGAATCTACCTTTGCAACTGGGCCTACTGCTTCTAGATCTGATGCAATGTATCCAAACAAACTTGGATTTACTGAGAATGACAGATATTTGATCGGTAAATACACTTGCGGAGGATACCTATTCTTAGGTCCACCGACAGCTTCTACCATTCAGGTTGAGGGATCTACTGCTCTTGCCAGCAGATATGTCCAGCAAGGAGAAGCAAACGCTATTAATGTTCCTTTGATTTTCCAATTCAGAGCCACAGATTATCTTGGATATATTGGAGGATATAATTTGGATGGTAATCCGAGCAACATAACATACCAAAAGAAAATTGGTGTGGATATTCAGGTTAGAAATACCGCTCCTTTCTCTTTCGATTTAGTTGCAACTGGATCTTTCAAACAGGAAACTCTAGCAGGATATGGATCTACATCTAATGCAGGAGCTACTACAGGAGCAGTAAACTAAACATGGAGGGGGGAGATTCTTAATTTTTATAAACGATGGCAGCAGAAAAACTATTTGACTATAATAGTTCGTTTGGGGTAATTAGAACCAACCCTAGATTGACGGGAAATCTAAAATTAACTTTAGATTCTACAGGGGGAATTTGGTTTAATTCGATGGACGTCAGTCCCGAACTAAGCAATCAAAGGTATAAAAAATTTAGAATTACTGGCCAAAATCCATATGCAAAGGATGTTTATACATTCTTTGACGAGGGAAAAACTCCAAATGATGTGGTTTTCCAGGTTGGAACTTTTACCAATGGATCTACTCAAACCGCAGAGACTTTTAATCTACAATATGATTTCTTTTATGGATCCGGGGCTTCGACTCTGGTAGATAGAAATTACGAGGAGAATTTTAAATATTTTCAGCCCCTTTGGATTAAAGATGTCCTTCCCGAATTTTTTGTAATCTTTAAAGTCCCACAGCCTTTAAGTTATCCCTACCCAACTAACGTAACTACAATAGTTAGAGGGACACAGTATAAAGTAATTCAAAACCCCGGATCTACTGATCCGTTTATCGTTAAATATTGGAACCCAGAAACAAGTTCTTTCTCCAATTATGTAGATGGAGAATTTTTCTACGGAAATAGTATTTACAATACCTATACCATAGTTCAAGGAAGTGGAGTAGTTACTGAGATGAGTGAGCTCAAGTACTACGACGAGGTCAATGATGTTGAGACTTATTTTAACACAAAAATACTCCCATATGCTCAAGTAATTGCAACTTTTGATTTAAGATCAAATACCAATATTGGAGGATATATTAGATCTCTAGTTAATAATCCAGGTTTTAATCCTAACCCGATTACGTTTACCCCCGAATCAAATGGGTTTACATATTTCAATGGGGTTAGTATAAATGAAGGAGTTTTAACTCAAAAAGGAGAACTTCTAAATTCCTACTACACATCGGCGGAATCTAGTTCACAGATAGACTTTGAAGAGTATATGACTGATGGTTTCTCTCGTAATGGAATTATCTGTCCAAATCTACTGAACATGGAGTTCTTGTTCAATGATCCAGATTCTGATTTATATTCAATTAACAGATACATTGGATTCTATGTTTCTAGGAACGACCTTGGGGAATTTAAACTCAATGGGCAGTACTTTTGGGACAACAAAAACGATTCAGACAATCTAAATCTTCCCAAGCCTACTAGAAATAATCTTGGATACTACTATAATTCTAATAGAGCATTCCAAAGTAGTACTGGGGGAGTTAGACTTTATTATCAAGGAGCATCCGGATGGATGCCAGGATCTGCAGATGTTAACATTCTGGACCCTCAAAAGTTATATTACGTAACTGACAAGCTGGATAATTTTTATAGCCTTTCTAGATATGAAAATTACATTAAACCTGAATTCAACACAGTTGATGGAACTTGGGTGGACAACACTCCAGACTATCTAAAGTTCGGTCCATATAGACCAAATCTAAAAGATGTGACCAAGGCCTATTCGGTTTTTGACGGAACTCAATATGGGTATGTCAACATCATAACTAACGGAGATCATGGGTATGATGATGGGTCCCTAGTTACCATTACTGGGTCTAGCGATCAAATAAATGGACCATGGAGGATAACAATTCCTTCCGGATCCACTGGAAATTCTTTTCAAATCCCAACCGTTCTTCAGGCAGGAACTGGAATAGTTACTGGAAGTACTGGTTATATTTCGGGTTCGACGGTAAACTATGTCAATCCTTCTGTTTATCCAACACAAGGAGCATCGGGAGGACTAATACAGGGAACTACCGGATCTTCTAATTACAAAACAGGATCTCTAGTTATCGGAGACACCAAAGTTGATCTTCTTGACTTCACTGGACCAGACGAAAAAATTGGATCCTTTCTTGGAGAAATCACGGGAGAAAAGGGAAGAGCTTATTCTAACATTACTTTTGTAAAGACTTTAGATCTCGACAAGCCAGTAACTTTTAAGATATTCTGGCCAAATGGATCTAGAGGTGGTCTAAATTCTAAATATGATTTAGTTATTTCTGGAGATTATTCAGGGACCCTTTCTGGATGGACTGCAGGATCCTACTATTCAACCGGAGACGAGTTTTATTTTAATTGGTCTCAAGGAACAACCCTTCAGTTTGCTCAGGCTTTCAATGGAGCAGTTTCTGACATCTCAACAGTTGTTTGGGATACTGGAGCTTCTCAGAATTTGGTTACCGGATCTGACTCCATCATTAGAATTAAAAATCCGGGGGCTAAACAAAATTTACAGTATGCTATCTCAGTTTTCTCCGATTATTCAGATTTTGAAGCTAGATTCAGAGAAACTTGGAACAATAAATCCTCATATGTGGTAGGAGAAATAGTAGTTTATGATAATAACTACTACGAAGCTACCAGTTCAATCCCTTTGAATCCGTATGGAACAAATCTTCCTCCCGGGGTATCCGACGACTGGATTCCTTACTATCCATTCTCTTACCCTGGATATGTCAATATAGGAGGAGTGGATGCTTCTCAAATCTCATATGTTCAAAATTTTGTTGGAGGAACAGACACTACGAAAAATAGAGTGGTATTTTCCCAAGACGAAGCAGGAAATGTTGTTCCCGGCAATTGGATTCAAGTAGAAAGTGGAAAGGGAATTACCGGAGGAATGTCTATGATTTCTTCGGTGACTAAGTTTGTAGATAAACCAATCTATGATAATGACCCTCTGTCCACAACAGGAACCGTTACAGGATTCAATGGATATCAGGAGTATTTAGTTGCGACACTTTCGGATTCTAATGCAGTCATAAGTCTAGGATCAAATTCTAGCTTCAATGTCTATAGCATGACTAATCTCTATTCTGGGGTCTTTAGCTTCTTCGACATGAAGACTATAGACTTTGATTTTTGGTCTTCTAACTACGGAATAACACCAACCCCTGAGTATCACAGATATTTCCAGCTAGTTCCGGATCAATCCGGACAGCTAAAAGATGGAATTAAATACTATGTTAGAAGTGGACAGATCCAAATAGAATCTGGAACTATCAATCAAAGGACTATTAATCAAGGAGAAGTTTTTATTTGCTTATCTTCTTCTTCTTTTAAAGATCTTCTTCTGAATGGCAATCCCGCAATAGTTGCCCCTGCAGTATTTACTAGGTTGGGATACGTTACCGCTGCAAACTGGGGGTCCGGACCTATCTACAATTACGGAACACAAGTTCCTGCAGAGCAAGATCTAAATTCTTTTAACGGATTCTATGGAATTCAGAGTTTAGCACCCGAAGAAATTATTGATCCAAACATCAAAAGCACCCTATTTGAGTATGGTAAATTGGACACCGAGTATCAGTATCTACAGGAGAACTATACAGTAACCAGAGCAAACAAGTCCAGGATAGTTCCATACATCAACAAGTGGGTTTATAACGGTGGAACAGACTCCAGAGGAAATGCATATAGACTTAACGTTAGCCCTGCATTTACCCCTACTAACTTTTCACCCGGATTTCAACAGGACAAACCAAATCCCCAATATTTTACTCACGAGTGGATGCTTCTGGAAGGTGTTCCCAGACAGTTCCCGCCGTCTTCGATTGTAGATCAGAACAGCTATCTTCCATCCAAAATGGATTTAGATAGAGCTAGGAATGCTTCTCCTTCGGAGTCTAATTATTTTGCATCTTATTTTACGGTAGATCCTCTATCTTATCCTGCACCTTATGCAATAAGAACTAATCAAGTTAAAGAATTCTTTACCCCTTTTAAATATAATCCAGGAACTGGATTTTATGATACCATCTTTAGAGGAGTTAAAATCTCATTGAAGAGAAGAAGTACTCTACCAAATCCACAGAACGATTTGGAAAAATATGTTCCAAACTACAGAGGATTCCAGGATTATAAATTTGCAGCTATTCTAAGGGTTGTTCCCGAAGATTCTAATACAATACAGGCTCCTGTTAGATATGAGATAATAGAAAACATAGCTCAAAAATCGATCCTGTTTGTTACCTATGCGGTGATAAAAGATTACCGAGCTCTTCCACTAGAATACACTGGATCAACTGGCGGAGATCCTTATTTAGATTATCTTCTAATGTATTCTCTTTCTAGTAAAAAGAAGACGACAGAGTTGGGTAAAGCTGCAATTCCTCCTTCGGGAGTTACCGGAGCTTCCGGACCTACTGGTTCTCCTCTTTACCAGATTGATGACATTAAGTTAAGTGCAGCTTTAGACCTTTCATTTAACTCTAATAGCAGCTGTAGCCCATATGCAAACGGACAGGCTTACATTATACCAAACCCAGAATACGATACCGATTTAAGGGAAGAAATTAATCTTTTCTATCCGGTTGGATCTACTGGAAGTCTTTCTGCTACCGGAGCTTCTGGAACTTTCACTGCAATTGCAGGGTCGTCCTCTACCTCTTACTACCCGTGGCCGACAGGAAGATCCCAATATCTGGTTAATTTCGGACCAACAAATCCGACCAACTACTATTTTGAAATTCCGTTCGCTCCTTCTAATCCGGTTACTAGTATCCCTCTGGCTTCTAGAGGTGCATACGAGAACAGACCTGTTACTCAATTGGGAGGGGGAGAGAACTACTTCAACTTTATTTCAAAGAGACTTTCCCTTTCTTACATAGCAGATAAGGTAAATACGAACAGTCCCTACATCGAATACATCACATACAACTATAGCACAGAGACCGGAGCTACTGTATCCACACCAGATTATTTTGAATTAGACTTTCTTCAGCCTTCTGCAGTCTACAAACCAACCGGGCTATATCCAATAAAGAGCTACGCTGGGCCACAAACACTAGGTCAAAATCAGCCTACTGGATACGAGATCGTTAACAATGGTTCCAGCTCTTCAGCTGACATGCTAAGATACATGGGAGGATATGAACCCATATTTGATAAGGTTATCATGTTCAAAAACGATAAGACTGATACAATCCCAGGAGCTACCGGATTTGACCTGTCATATAGAAACTGCACATTCGCACCAGAAAAAACCGGATTTGGTGTGATTTCAAATCTTAGCTACACTAAAGTTTCTCTAGGAAAGAACATTCTAAACATCTCCAATAATGCAGTCCCTACCGGGAGAGCTAGTATTGGAGGGTCTCCTCTTGATGTTGTGTCCTCTTCAGGAACCACAGTTGCTGCACAAGCGGCTGTATATCCTTTGATAGGACAAACACCTATTGCAATTAAAGACTTCTCGATCTTCCAGTCAACCTGGGATCCTGGATACTACAACTTATACACTGCTTCGACCCAGCAGACACCGGTTGCTGGAACCAGATCTATGACAGAATTGAAAACCTTCATGGGATCTAAGATGATGCAAACCCCAGGACAGATCAGCAATTATACCTTTATTACCCTCCAGATTTCCAGAGATGAAGGGGTAGTCGATCCGCAGGTTATCAATGCACAAGCTCAAGTTGCAACTTCAACTATTCAGTCGATGACTCCTGCTCAGTCCAATACTGGAATTGGTCAGTTAGGTCCAGCTTTATCCGGAGTAGATCTTTCTAAGCTGGACGAGAGCATCTATCCTGATATTGAGGTATTCTGGCAGTTAGAATCTATTTCTAATAAAGTTTATGGAGTAATTAGACTGGACAGAATTCTGAGAAGATACCTTTTAAATTCTGGGATAGATAAAGTCTTTGTTGAAAACATGATTACCGAATATGGTGTTGGTAATCCTAACGACATTCAAGATGATGTTAGATCTTACGTCGAACAAAACGTAGTTCCTATCTTCGAGGGTAAGCAGTTAGATTTATTAGTTTTAAAGAGCGGAAATCCTCTGACAGATACCCAAAGATTGGTAAGGGGAGATTTGATAAACCCGGATAAAATTAAGTATGGTTATGTCCCAGAACCTAATTTTACTCTAACCCAAAGAACAGATTTAACCTACTCATTTGAATATTATCTAGACCCAAATCAAAACTACTCTCTGACGTTTAATTTTATTACTGGAAAAATATAAGGTCTTATAGGTTAGAATATATAAAGAAAGAAAAATCAGATGCCCAATTTAACTATTATAAATCTAAATCCAGGAGATACCCAGGAGGTTTTGGTTAATAAAATAAATCAGAACTTCGGGTCAATTGTTGCCAGTGGAGGAGGACCTCAGGGTCAAGAAGGATCTCAGGGAGATCAAGGACCAATCGGACCAATCGGACCCAAAGGAGATCAAGGAGTTCCCGGAACGAGAGGAACTAGATGGTTTATTTCTCTAACTGAACCTTTAGGAGGAACTGCTGGAGTTGGGATAGTTTATGGAGACTATTGGGTAGACACTTCTGCAGACAATGAGGTTTACACCTACGCTACAGGAGGATGGACAGCAACCGGGGATTCCCTTCAGGCATCAGACGTATTTACAACTCTAACTGGAATCATTGGCCCAGGATCCGTGACAACAAAAAATGCAATCGTTCAATCCTCTGCAACACCAGGGAGTAATACGTTTGTCTTTAGCGACGACACTTCTAGTCCAACAAGCGCGAATCCAACATATTCTAAATTTTTAATCTCTACCAATGCATCGAATGGATTTCCTATTCTGGAATTTGGAAAGAGTAACTCTCCAAATATAGGAACCCCAGCGGACTATAACAGGCACCCGTTTTTTCAATGGAAAAATCCTTCTGGAAATGATTATGGCCTAAGATTTGTAGTTCCCGGAGATCTATTAGATATAGTATCCGGAGGAAATTTAAACATCCAAAGCACAACAGGAAACGTTAATTTCAGCGGAGTAACCACAACTCTTAGTGCTACTACTTCCATCTCTCTTACCTCTGTTGGAACATTCAATATTAACTCTGGCAGCTCTAACCTTTTAATCTCGTCAAACCAATTTTCTCTAAGTGCAAACTCTGCATTCTTTAATGTCCCCGTTACAGTATCCGGAGCATTCGGAGGAAGCTACATGTATTCATTCTCGAATACCTCTACAGGCGGGGGACTATATGTTAATTTGGTTGGATCGGCTTCGAGCAGTAGATTCCTTGCAAATTTCTTAGTATCTGGAACAAGTAAATTCTACGTTAGATCTGACGGCAAGGTTAAATTTGACAAAACAAATTTTGCTTATTCGACTTATACGGCATCGAGTCCAACGTACACAATTTCTGGAAAAAATTACTATATAATAGGGTCTAACGTTTTGACCAACGGAAACCGGGTAGTTGTGAACTTAACGGGAGGAACCGGTGGAATTGGAGTTGGGATTCCTTTGAATTCTGGATCCACTGGACTTTCCGATTATCTTTCAGTTGGGGAGTCTATAAGCATGAGTATATTTAGCTCTGCTTCTTCTAGCTCTGGATGGATATCCGGTATTTCATACAGCATCGGTGGAACTGCCAGCTCAGGAAATGCTAACTTTACCGCAACCCCAGTAGTCAATGCGACGGTATTAAAAACCGGAGCTAGCAACTGGCTAATTTACTACGACACAGCGTCTGTCTCTGGGATATTTACTGTTTAATGACTAGCAATATGAGTTTTAATACAAATTACATACTGCCAGGAGACGATAAGAACCAAATTATAGGAAAGGTTAATTACAACTTTTCTCAAGTACTTTCTAATGCGGTTGGACTACCTGGCCAATCCGGAGTTTTGGGTGCAACCGGAATAATTGGACAGGTCGGGAAAGATGGATCTACTGGACCTACTGGTTCTAGAGCTAATAAATGGTACTTTCAACAAACCCCACCTTTTGGTAATATTCCATATACGGAAGCTCCTCTGATAAATTATGACGTCTGGGTGGATACTTCACCAGGATCCACCGGAGGGCCAAACCGAATTTATCAGTATAAAGACAATTACACTCTAGGAGAATATCCGTTCTGGATAGACACCCTTTCTAATTTTGCAATTGATAGCAACTTTACTCTGATCCAAGGGGTTTCTGGCCCTGGAGAAGTAACGGAGAAAAATGCTATAGTAATAGGGGCAACTTCTCCTTCTTCGGCTACCTTTGTTTTTACAGATAGAGATGTTACCACTGCAAATGCAAACCCAAGATATTCCAAGATTTTAATTGAGAATGATGCTTCAATTACTGCTTCTCTCCCTTTATTTTCATTGGGTAAAACCTTTTATTCTGAATCAGATTTGCCTTCCTTTTTCTGGCAGAACACAGGAGATAACTACGACATTAAATTTTCTTCTGGTGGAGAAATCACCATCCAATCTCAAGCAACTGGATCATACTCTTCTACAGGGGGAACTGCTAGCTTAGTTGCTAGTGGAATCAACTGGAACTCTTTTACTACGGGTTCTCTAGAAGGACCTTCTGGAATTTCTATTAATGCAAATACTCTTGGATTTACAAGTTTAAATGCACTTCTACAGACGGGTGGACTTTCTCTTTCTAACATGGACTCGGGAATGGGAGCAACTTCATATGGAAGCGACTATGCTCTGTCCATCAACGGAGCTCTTCTTGACGGCCAAACCGGACTAAGAACAGTTTTAGAGTATTCTGGATTCTATGGGGGAAGCATTAGAAATTCCCTAGCTTTAGGTGTTTCTGGAGGAAATTTATTCACAGTAGGAAACAGCCCATCTGCAAGTCAAATTGCTGCTACGTATCCCGCTTTATCTATAGGATATACTGGTTCTACTGGAGTGAGTGGGGGAACCGGTGCAAATATAGTCAAGTCTTATCAATCTATCACTAGTTCTGCATCTTCTAAATCCCTATTTAATGGGCTTAATTTAAACAATTATATTCAGATAATCCCTTCCAGCGACGTAATTGTCGTGAACGCAGTTCCAACTGGACCAATTAACTCAGACGGGAGAAGTGGCAGAATCTGGCTGCTACTTACCGGGATCGACTCCTATATCGAAGCTGAAAACGCTTCATGCATAGATATTTTTCTAAATGGAGAAACCTGTATAGGTGGGGTTTCCATCCCGACCAATTTTTCTTTTTCCCCTAGCGATTTTTACATCGGGGACTCTGGAGCTACTAACCCAGGACCAACTGGTGGATGTCGACACGTTAGAATTAATTTCTTTGGGTCAGCTTTCCCTACAACCGTTAACACCAGCGGAAATAAATTTTTCTATATAGAATCATTTTCTTCTGGGTATAATTCCTCAGCTCAACTCCCATATTATTATTCTAGCTTAGGTGGAACTCAGTTAACTGTAATATGTACAGAACTATACAGACAAGGGTTTATGCCTAATGAAATAAGAGAAGCGGACGAAGAATTTGGAAGAATAATTTCTGCAACAAGTCCGGAGACCATGGTCGGATATCATTATTGGGCTATTCCGATAGTTGGTCTGATGAAGAAATCCAGTTTATTCTCAAAGATTGTTTGGTTTGTTGCTAAACCTTGGGCTTATCAAATGGCATACGAAATGGGAGCCATCGATAAGGGAAATCTAGCAGGAAAAATTCTTATGAGATTTGGAATTTTCATTTCTAAAGCAATCGGAAAAATTATAACCCTTAAAAATCCCGGAAAATTGAATAAATTAGCTAATTTTTAGCTATAAAGAAAAACAGATAAATATGGAGAAAAATTTAACTATCAAAGAGGAAAAGAGAGCAAGAAATCTAAAGACTAAATTCACCGATGTTCATGCTCAAATTCAAGGAGTTCAGATTGAAATTGAAATGATGAACAAAAGAGCAGAAGGTCTCATCAAACAGCTAAATGAGCTAAGAGACGAGGAGATAGAATTCGTCAAAGATCTTGAATCTAAATACGGGCCAGGAAAGTTGAATCCTTTCACATTAATATACGATACTAAAGAAAATGAAGAATCTTAAAAAAACCACACCTTACATTGTTATCCTTGGGCTTATCCTAATCATTCTTTATCAAGAGGGATGTTTTGGAAAGAAGAAGGCTGGGGATACTCTAAGAATCAATGGAAAGGACTATGAAGTTATCAAACACGAGATTGATACCTTCTATGAAACTAAAATCGAAACTAGATACAAAAAAGGCGAAGACATCGTTCATGAGGTCGAAGTTGTGAAAGAAATACCTGCAAATGTAGATACAGCTTCAATCCTGAAGGACTACTATGCTAGAATTTTTTACAGCGATACATTTAAATTAAAGGACACCCTTGGGTATATTGCAGTTAACGACACAATTTCTAGAAACAGAATAGTTGGAAGAAAATACTACACTTCAATTAATATTCCAACCATTAAAGAAACTATATACCTAAAAGAACTTAGCAATGCTTGGTTTATCGGACCATCTTTTCAGCTTGGAAATCCTGCTTCCCTTGGAGGAGATATTCAGCTAAAGACTAAAAAAGACATGCTATTTGGGGTCGGAATGGGAATCAATTCAAACATTACTCCATATCTTAGAGGGTCTGTGAGCTGGAAAATAAAATAAACTCTTAAATGGCAACATATACTACCACATCCAAATATGTACAACTGACCCCTTACATGGTCATGGAGTACATGTATGCGGATCAACCCAATCCAGAGACGTATAACGTCAACACGGGAAGCACAACTGTTTCCTATGATAAATTGATCAATGGAATGGTCCAGTCGATTGGTGGAACTGCCGATAATGGGGTTCAGATTTTTAACCAAAGTCAGAACTACAGTCTTACAAAAAATACAACCCTAAATAACGTTGTTAGAGTTACGGATAATAGCTTTATTCCGCTTAATCCAAATTACATTATTCCATATAACGACTTCAATCCTAAGTTGACTTCAACTGCAGATCTTCCTGTGGATTTTTCGAGCAACTTTGCAATCGTTTATGACTCTGTTAGATATCACATTCTAGCAGGTTACAACTTGGGTAATATCGATGGAGTTATTCTCGGAATAGATTTCCTAGACGTTGATGGAACTTATGTGACCTTTTCTCAAATCTTTATAGATAGCGGATTTGCTGGACAATACACTCTAAACCCAAGTCCTTTAATGATAGGAATTAACTCCTATGACAAGTACTTTGAGATTAAGGTTCCGAGTTTAGTCAATCTAAATAATCAGTACATTTCTTCCCCAACACCATCTTTAACTCCTGCAGCTCTCCTGAGTCACAGTGGGAAAGGATTTGTGGTTGGATCCCCAATGAGAGTTAGAGCCTATGAGGTTCTAAATACAACTCTGACTACAGGATATGTTACTTATGGAGCTAACCTAATTTCAACTCTTTCTCTTGAATCTGAGGATCCTTTTAGAAATATTGGAGCCTACATTTCTCCTGCAGATACTGGGGACTTCTTTGAGTATTTTGCAACTGACAATGGAGGATTTATTGAAGATTTTATTCTCTTCCAGAATTCCATCGGGAATCAATACTACATCCAGAACGACATTAAAGTTTTTGAACAGATAGGAACAGCTTTCATCCAGACTGCTAATTTCTATACGATCCAGACTAATGCCTACGACATTCCGAATCTCTACAGGCCAATCATCAGAAACTCCGGTGTGGCTTCGACTTTTAATCTAAGGTATACTATGACCTTGGTAAACTCTGTAGATCAGTCTAGGGTCACTAGAATAGCTTCTGTGACATATAATAACCCAGCCAAGTATGGTGCCTATATTGCTCCCCTTCAACTTCAGAATCTTCCACAGGTTCAGAAGATCTACAATAAAGTAGCGACGGAGACGAACATCAGCGTTCCGAGTTCAAATCCAACTCCTAGGATTATTGTTAAGTACAGCAACGTCTTCTACGAGAGAAACCTCGTAAACACCACGATGACTAATCTGGTGGTAAAAGGAACAACAATCACCCAAGCAGACGGGGGATCTGTACAGGACCAGACCGTGTATGGACAAGGAAAAGCATACATTAGAATAAGTCCATTCGACAACTATTATAAGTTTACTTTCTATAAACAGGGAGCAGACGGAAACACCCAACTGATCGATCTAGAATCTTCTGGAACTTATTACATGGTGTTTCTTAACAATAGTAACAAGAAAGTTTCTGCCCCAACAATTGACGATAAAAACATAGCAAATCCGGCCAAAGGGGAACTTGCTTTCAAAGTTTCTGAAACTTTGGCTACCGATGTTCTTCAATATACAAACAGAACATATACAATTACAAATCGTCCTCCTGCAGCAAACGATCCAAATATTGTCAGTGATCAGATCCCAACCACAGGAGCTGCAAAAAATGCACTAGCTAGCAGATCTACTGCTTTAAATGACAGCATTAAAGACGTTGTTCTTTCTGCTCAGAATATAGACCAAAGTCTCTTGAGTGGGGTCTTAACAGTTTCTGCTAATGCTTCTTCAGTTCTTTACTATGGAAACTGGCTGAAAGTCGATGAACCGATCCCAAGTACATCTCCAACTAGTGGAGCTACCGGAGCAACTGCTACTGTTGTACAGACCAACACAAATCAGCCTACTTCTGCTACTGCATTCTTAGGATCTGCGGCACTTCCAGTTTCAGTGGGAAATAATATTCTCAACACCCAGCCACAAACTGGAGGAGGAACGGCAGCAACAGGATTTGCTTTCACAAGTGAAAATGGAGTAGAGGTTACTCGACCATCCAACTCGGCTTCGTCTGGTCAAAGATTATCAACCACTGAACTAAAGTCTGCAATTTCACTGGCTGTTAAATCTATGTTATCGGAGGGAATAACCGTTCAATATATTATCAACTACTTCTTGAACGTTCAGTCTCCTGGATATAAACTATACGTGGGAATAACTAAGAAGATCTTCACGGATGCAGTTAAGGGGATATTTACAGATGCTGATCTTACAATTCTAAACAACTATGGAAACACCAACGCTGGGCAAACTAATGGAGGATCTGCTTCTAACCAGGGATCAACCGGAAATGCAACAGGAGGGGATTCCGGGACTTCTAGACCACCTGCAGTCCAGCAGTAACATTTATCCATAAGACAACACGATGATATTAAACGCAAGATCCAATAGTTTTTACTTTGTCTTCCCTAGGGGATTTTTTCCTCCTGGGATAGAAACAAAGTATTTTCAGTACATCAAGAATCAATCGATTCCCTATGATACTCTGACCCAGTACATGAATAGCACTATTCAGTCTGTCACGTTCCCATCTCTGCAGGTGGACAATGTAACTCAGACTAGACCTCTAGGTAAGAAGATAACATACCAATCAGCTACCCCAATTCAGAACTTATTCTCTCAGGGATTTTCTGTTACATTTAGAATGGCTTCTGGATTTATCAACTACTTCGTGATGTTGGAGACGATGCTTGAACACCTTAACTTTAAGAATCCCGATTTATTTGTGGAGAATTTACCTCTCCAGGTTCTGGATAACTCTGGAAACGTAGTAGCAACTGTCCAATTTAAGGGGGTAACAATAGCTTCTCTTTCTGAGCTGAATTTGAACTACACCCAGAATGCTCCGACGGCAACAGCATTCACCGCCGGATTTAACTACAACTACCTAGGAATTGATCTCGATATGGCTAGATAATTTTTATCGAGTCGAGATATATAGTCTATAAAATAATAAAAGAGATGAGAAAATTTTCTGAACTAACCAAGATAAACGAAATGAAGTACGGTCAGCCAATGTATGGTAAAAATGACCTAAAGCAACACATGAAAAACACTCTGGTTGCTGCTTCTGGAAACGACCAAAGGGTCCTAAACGACATCGTTGACTGTCTAACCGATGAGCAGATGGAGAAGTGCTTCAACAAGCTAGCTAAAGTTTATCAATATACTGGACAAGTAGGACAAGCAGTACAGCCTAAAATGTAATTTCACCCGTGTCAAGTCTTATTCAAATTCAATATGGTCTTGACTCCAATGGGAATCCTCTTTCTGTTTCTATTAATCCGGAATTAGTCGGATCTTATAAGACATCTCCTACTAAATTTTATATTTTTTTAGACTCGGTCAACTCTAGTTCGGTTCTTTCTTCTTCTACCAATTTCCAAACACTTTTGGATTTTTATGCAGTAACCGGAGCTACTGGAGCTACTGGCTCGGGAAACTATATGGAATCCCTTTGGAATAATGCTATTTTAGCTAGCAGTTCTATCTCTTACCTGAACTTCTATAGCTCTGGTTTTTCCCTGTCACAAACAATTCTTTCTAGCTAATGGAGTTCATTAGAATTGCTTATCTTTCTGGATCAGAAAAATTGTATAGTTCTTTCTCGGTGAGGAGTTTTTCAGAGATGAAATCTGATCAGAGCTCAGTCTATCTGTACTTTAGATCCCTATCAACGGCAGGACCTTTAAGTGCTGGAAAAATCTACTATGGAACTGTGGTTGAATTTGCCAAAACTGACCTAGCATATCAGATTTTTCAGGAAATATCACTAATCTTATCTTCTTTAACAGATAATAAAATAGTGACCCTGGATTTTACCACTGATACTCTGGTTACCCTAACTTTTAGTTCTATCCAGGACTAGAGAACTTATCTCTCACTAATCACTATAACATTTTTATGATCTATATTGGAATAGACTTTTCATTAACGTCTCCTGCATTCTGCGTCTACAAAGACGGAAGGTATAACTGGGGAAGTTTAACTAGAACCGACAGAACTGCAGAGTCTCTCAGAAAGTCAAAGGACAAACCCTATGCCATTTTGGATGGGGATCCCGATATAGATCTCTTTTTTCTAACCAAGAAGGAGATGCCGGAAGAATATTCTGCCAGAGAAAGGGTCAAGATTGACTATTTTCAAGATATTGTAGATGTGTTCTGGTATCATATCGAGCCATTCATTGAAGGGGAGGATGTTAAGATCGCCATTGAGGGACTCAGCTTTTCCTCCAATGGAAATGCCTTGATTGACATCTCGATGGCAACAGCTCTCATTAGGAAAAAGATTGTGGACAAGATCGGGTCAAAAAACTTCTATGTTTTTCCACCGACTGCAATCAAGAAGTTTGCAGGAAAAGGCAACTTCAAGAAGGACGAGATGTATCATGCACTGGTAGAAAAGGCTCCGACTGCAGGAGGAAATTTCTCCGACTTTACCGATGTTATCGCTAAGCATGCTTCGTCTTGGATTACCAAATCCAAGCAGGTAAACAAGCCGATCGACGATCTGGTAGATGCTTCTTGGATCTGCCTTTTTTTGCAAGAAACGATAAAAAATGGATAAATTTCGGATATATATGATGTTTCAAAGAAACATTTAGAGGATTCCGGAGTTTAATAAGTGTAATTTAAAACAAACAACTAAAAAAATTTAAAAGAAATCATGAGCAATTTGGACATTTTCAATCTCGACGCAGAGTCTTTAGTGACTCCAGTAAAAAAAGAAGGATCTAAAGATCTAGAATTTTACAAACCCTATCCAGAAGACGGAAAGGACGGTGTTTACAAATCATTAGTTAGATTCGTTCCTAACTCAAGTGAACCCACAAAATCAAAAATCCACAAGTATTACGTTTACCTAAAAGACCCTTCAACAGGTAATGGTTTTTCTGTAGACTGTCCTTCAACTGTGGGTAAGAAGTCTGTCTTGAAAGACATCTTCTGGAAGCTTCAGAATTCAAATTCTGCAGCAGACAAAGAACTTTCTAAGAACTTCAGCAGAAAAGAGGATTACTATTCTCTAATTCAAATCGTTCAGGACAAGAACAGACCTGAGCTAGAAGGAAAAATTATGATCTTCAAGTTTGGTAAAAAACTAAACGATATGATCGAAGCTCAGTTAAAGCCTGAGTATGGCGAGCCAGTAAATCCTTTCGATTTATTCAACGGTAAGCTTTTCTCAATCCACGCTAGAAAAGTTGGTGAGTGGAACAATTACGACCTATGTTCTTTCGTAGGTGAAAGATGTCCTATCGAAGTCAGCGGTAAGAAAATGGAGAAGAATCAAGACGATATGAACGCAATCGTTGAGTATCTAAAGACTGGTCCTCAGAATCTTACTTCTTTCGACTACAAAGATTGGGACAACGAGACAACCGAGAAGGTAATGTCTGTTATCAGAAACACAGTTCCTGATGGAAGATTGGTTAGCGAAGTTCTAGGTGGAGCAGCAGCATCTTCTAACTCTTCTAATTCTTACAGCTCACCTGCAGCTTCAGTGTCTTCTTCGACACAAGAATTCTTCAACGAAGCTTCTTCAACCAACGTTGGTTCTACCCCAACTAAAGTTCAGACTTCATCGAGTCCGAGCACATCATCGGCTTCATCATTAGACGATCTTTATAAAGATCTATAATAAGAACCTAAAGGGGTCTTACAAGACCCCTTTTTTATCCCCTTTAATTATGCAAGAATCCAGAATAGAAGACCTGTTGACCACTGTCCTGGTTAAAGAATTTCCAGGAGAACCGTCCAAGCACAAAATATACCGAGCAGGAAATAGACTCAACTTCTCCTGTCCATACTGCGGAGACAGCAGAGATGGAAGAAAGAAGAGAGGAAATTTCTACCTAGACACTTTATCTTATAAGTGTTATAATGGCGGATGCGGTATCTTTAAAGACATGTATAGCATCCTTAAAGATTACGGCATGATCGATAAGGTTGGTCAAGACGAGAGGACTGAGATTCTAGACACGCTACACAGCAGGAAGGAGAAGCGTAAGACGTACTACGGAGATATTGATATTTCCCTATTCTTCGACGACGATATTAAAAAATACATCATCCCCAGGTCTGAGTTTATGGAAAGAATGGGACTTCAAGAAGCTCGAGGTTCTAAGATTGAAATTTATCTCACCAGAAGGAACCAAAATCCAGATCAAAAGTTTGCCTGGGATCCTGCAAAGCAGAGACTTTATATCTTTAATCTCTCCCGGGAAGGAAATATTCTTGGACTCCAGTTCAGAAATATGCAGCACGGAGGGGGAAATACCGGATCTAAATACTACACCTACAAGCTCAGCGGAATCTGGGAGAAACTTCTGGGATGCACAGATGAGGAATTCTTAAATGGATGCAGGAAGATAGATCCAATTTCGACTGTGTTCAACATAGGAACCATTTCTTTCAACGACACAATCACAATCTTTGAAGGACCTATGGACTCTTTCCTCTGGAAGAACTCGGTAGCTCTATGTTCGGTGGAAAACAGATTTCCATTCGAGATGGACAATCTCCAGTTCTGGTATGACTGGGATAATGCAGGAAGAGCAAAGTCTTCAGAGTTTCTAGCAGAAGGAGCAACAGTCTTCAACTGGAGAAAATTCTTGGAAGATCACCAACTTCCAACCAATAAAAAATGGGACTTAAATGATCTAGTTAACTTCTTGAGATCCAAAGGACTCAAGATCAGAAGATTTGATTACTATTTTACAGAAGAGGTTTTAGACCTAAAAGATTTTATTGATGTTTGAAATAAATTTATCATTCGAAAATACAGAATTATGGGAGGAGTCCCTGGACAAAGTAGAGGGAGATGGAAAGCTAAAGTTTCCGGTCACCTTTCACGACCAGATTCCACCAATAGAAGAAATACCCGATCATCTTACTCTGCTTCCGCCAAAGAAGCAGGAGAAGGCGGTAAGGGTCATACAGTTAGGAAAAAATAAAAAAGACAAGAAAGGACTATTTTAAGATGTCAGAAGTATTTCCAGAATACAACCCGGTTCCAGAGGAACAACAGCCCACCGACTTCGGAAAGATGTTCGAGAGGGAGAGAGCGGAATGGAGGGAGAAGATCCAAGTTATTTCTCTGCACATCAAGAACATTAAGACCGTTGCGGAAGCACAGGTGGATTTGTTTTCTACCCGTCAGACTCTGCTAGAATATAGCTACAAGCTCGCACAAATAATTTCTAAGCTGTCGACCAAGGAAAGACAGATGAGAGCCAAGAAGCTGAAAGAATACACAGAAGGAAAGGACATTAGATATGGAGCAAACGAGAAGACGACTCTCATCGAAGGGGACCTAGCCGAACTGAGCGAGAAGATGCAGCTGGTAGAGGGACATAGAAAATACATCGATCAGACCATCCAAACCGTGGATCACATGCTTTATGGGATCAAAAGTCGCATATCTCTTGAAGACTACTTAAGGGGTAGTACCATTAAATAACAATATATAGACCATGATTAAGTTTAATCTATCAGAAGATAATCAGTGGTTAATTCTAGCTCAGTGCACTGACGAGGTTGAAAAGAAGCAGGTTGAGCTTTCTCTAACAAAGAAGATTCACAACTGGTATTTCCACCCGCTGGTAAAGAAGAAGATCTGGGACGGAAGTATAAATTTTATAGACAAGAGAGGGCCTTTCTGGAAAATTCCTATTGGTCTTTGGTCAGAAGTTTTAGAGATTGGAAAAGAATATAGATATGAGTTTCACATCGAGGGAATCGAAAGACTGTTTTTGACCGACTTGAAACTGGAAGATTTTAAGGCTTGGGTTGATGAGTTCTTCAAAGACAGCGACATTGAGCCAAGAGATTATCAGATTGAAGCAGCTTGGAAGATTGTTAAGTTTAGATACTCAGTCTCCGAGATTGCAACGTCTTCAGGAAAGACTCTTATTTCATTTATGATCTTCGCTTTCCTCAAGTCTCAAGGTTACATAAGGAAATTCCTAATGATCGTGCCTAGCACAAACCTAGTGATCCAGGGCACGGAGGATTTTGAAGACTATGGAATAGACAAGATTGGCAGCAAGATCCAACAGATCGGGGGAGGAAGTAAGATGAGAGAAGGATGTGATGTTGTTATTGGAACTTTCCAGTCTCTGGTAAAGAAAGATAAGGACTATTTTGAAGAATTTGATGCGGTCTTTATCGACGAAGCACACCACACCAACTCGACTTCTATTAAGAAGATCATGTCCAACTGCATGCACACCGGATGGAGATTTGGTCTAACCGGAACTCTAACTAAAAGAGGATCTGCAGATCACCTGACCATTCAACAGTATCTTGGCCCCGTCTTGGTGGAAATTTCTCCAGACTTTCTATTCAGAAATAACTATGCAACACCAGTTGCCATCAAGGTGGTTATTCTGGATTGGCTGTCCCCTGAATATAAGGACAAACTAGCAGAGCTAAAGTCTAGTTCGGAAAAGATGGAGGGAAATGATCTCTACAACTTGGAGAGAAAGCTTGTAATTTCAAACAAGGCGAGACTCAATTATATAGTAGATTTCATAAATAAGACTTCTAAGAATTCTCTAGTTCTCTTCCAGTCGGTAAAGGATGAATATGGGAGAAATATCTGGAACGGGATTAGGGAAACAAATGCAACTAAAGAGGCATTCTACGTAGACGGAGACACCAACGAGCAATTAAGAGAAGAATATAAGTCTAGAATGGAGACGGGAGAAAATAAGGTTCTGATTGCAACATATGGAACTTTCTCGACCGGTATCTCGATTAACAATCTGCACAACATCTTCTTAGTTGAGTCTTACAAGAGTGAAGTTCTGATTAAACAGAGTCTTGGTAGGGGAATGAGAAAGATGGAGGGTAAAGAAAAGGTGAATATTATCGACTTTGTAGATGATTTTAGCACGGTTGGTTATAAAAACTATCTCATGAAGCACAGTGAAGCTAGAATTGCAATTTACAAAAACGAGAATTTTGACTATAAGATCTTTAGAATAACTCTTTAGTCCTTCTTTAGATATATAGATGAAATATTTTTTGGCATAACTAAGATGAAAAATTTCATGAATTTCAAAGAGTTCTCTGTAAATGAGTCCTATTATAACGATTTTTCTTATTTGGGAAAGGACAGAAGAACAGAACTCGGAAGAAAATTGGAAAGGATGAGAGCAAACGTAAAATCTGAAGCTTCTTCACAAAAAATGTTTGGGGACATCGTTCTAAATAAAGTTCTTTCTGGTCTTTTTAGAGCTGGAGCAGCTACTGCAGATATTCTTGGAAAGAAGAACGAAAAAGGAGAATCCAAGGAAAAGAAGAAAGAAGACACACAAGATGCTTTTAGCGGATGGAGAGAAGATTTAGGCCCAACTACTACAGAGAAAGATCTGGAGAAGTTTGTTAAAAAATCCGAGGAAACCGCATTCAAGAGATATGGAAAGTCCTGGGACTATAACAACCCCAAGGGAGAAGACCAGAAGAAATTTGCTGATACGATCAGAAAAGGTGAGAATGAAATAGTAAAAAGAATGAAGAAATAAATGAGTTTAATCTACACATTTTCACAATTCTCGGCTCTTAATGAGGGGGGAGCAGCGATTAAAACATCTAGATCCATTAGAGAAGATGAATATCCTGCGACCTTTGACTCAATAAAAACTGTTCTACTCCCCATCTTAGGAATAGACGAAGACAGCAGTGACTATCTTGTAATTGGAAGTATAGGGAAGAAACCAAACCCTGATGACGTTTCTGGCGACTTGGACCTTGGATTTGAGTGGGAAAAGACCGCAAAGACGATGGGGGTTTCTACTAAGAAGGAAGTTCTTGCTAATCTATATGAAGAGTTAAAAGAAAAACTTCCAGATGATCTTGGATTTGATCCGGAGATGAATTTGATGGTTGGACTAAATATTTTAAGTATCGGATGGCCGATTAAAGGTGATCCTAGATTTGGGATCGTTCAGTTGGATCTGATCCCTCTTTCCGACCTAGATTGGGCTTCTTTTGCATACTATTCCCCCGATTATAGAAAAGGAGAAAGTAAATATAAATCTGCACACAGAAACTGGCTTTTCCAGTCAATTCTTTCCGCTATGAAAGACGTTGTAACAGAGGACGAAAATGGGGAACCTCTAGATATAGACACCTATGTTTTTGATTTTAGCGATGGTCTTTTTAAGACGAGAAAGACGTTCCGGGGAAAGAAGGGAAGACTAAAAAATCCAGTTAAAGTCGATGGAATGCCAAGAGAACTTGTTACCAACAACCCTCAAGAGTTTTTAAACTTTGCGATGGGCCCCGGATTTAGTCCAGATGAGGTTAAGACCTTTGAGGACCTTCTTGCCGCAATTAAGTCCCCAAAATTCAAGAACAAACAAAATAGAGCAGAGATTAGAGACGAGTTTAAGAGATATCTCGAAAGAACACCTCTAATTATGCCATCTGAAATCGACACCCTCCAATAATGGGATTTACCCAAGTTCATACCGATTTAATGTTTAGTGCTCTTGATCATTTTCTCGAGAGTGACTCTCCAGTCCGTATATTTAGGGACGACTTAGGAGTATCGTTTGAAACAGCATTGGGAAATTACGGATTAGTTATACCGAACGAGAGAGGAAACTGGGACATTTTAGTAAATGACTCAAAAATTTATGAAATAGAAAACGAAGTTTACTCTATAATAACTCATGAGGGGAATGCTCCCTCGATAGACGAATACATGAAGTGCTTAAAAACATTGATATCTTCTCCAATCAAAGAACAATCAAAAGAGTTTGTTAGAATGACAAGGGAAGGTCTGGCAATTTTAGCCACAATGGGAAAGGTCGATCTTGGAGAAAGTTTCTCTTATGGTCCATTTTTTATTTTTGTTGATAAGCAAGGAAATAAGAGAAGAATAATACTGAACTAAATATGTCGGGGATAAATCACCTATATGATATCTACAACAAGAAGGGACAAGAGTTTATAGAACAACTCTTCAACACCTTCGTGACTGTCAATGAAAAGATGGACGGGTCCGCGTTCACTTTTGAAAGAGATAAAGAAACCGGAAAGTTTAAGTTCTACAGAAGAGATCAGAGAAATCCAATCACCTTCGTTGATAGAACTCTGATGAAGTACTACGAGAAGCCAATTCAGTATATTGAATCCCTTCCACCTCACATTTTGGAAAAAATTCCAAGAGGATGGAGATTTGGTCTTGAGTACTTTGCTAACAACAAGCCGGTAGAGATCATGTATGACTCTATTCCGAAGAATCACCTTCTTTTGTCATATGTCCACGAGTATGGGGATGATGGAAAGATCAAGAAGACAATCCAAGACAAGAAAGAACTAGATGATTGGGCCGACTTGCTCGGAATTGATAGGGCTCCTATCATCTTCCAGGGATATTTGACCGATGAGCAGAAGAGTAAGATCACAGAGTTTCTGAGAACCCCGTTTGATCAGCTTGTTGAGAGATTTAAGACTCAAAGCTTTGTTAGATTCATCATCGGAACTCTAAATCCGGAGCTTAAAAAGACTGCTCTCAATGAGGATTTGGATAAGGACGTAGAAGGAATAGTATTTAGATTTGGTGATCCAAACAAGGAATCCGAGCCTGTGCTTGCCAAGATGGTCGATCCAGTCTTTACCCAGATGGCTAAAGACAAGAGCATGAAGCAGAAGGAGAACAAACCTAGCGATTTCCTAGGACTTACTCTTCTTGATGTAATGAACTTTATCTTAGAAAAAGGGATTGATACATTTAAGGTAGAAGGAGATAGCGAAGACGAGAGATATGTTTCCTTCATGGGAGATGTCTTCT